>OBJA01000111.1_pt1 | contig 82541 bp, 75 predicted proteins | sample 1519751 | NCBI WGS metagenome assembly OBJA01 (sample SAMEA3881238, study PRJEB22517) | soil metagenome | biome: lake sediment; feature: soda lake sediment; material: sediment, water from around vicinity | place: India | collected 2013-12-23 | depth 3 m | reverse complement strand
TTCGTGGTTTGTCTCAGCAACTTACCATTTCGGAGTCCCCGATGGTTTTTCCTATTACAAATTGCGAACTTGATTATACACTAGCGAGAAGACCGAAATTATTAATTAATAACTATGTTGAAAAATAACCCCCTCTAAGTGAGAGGGTTGTTTTTTAGCGAAGGAGCGACCTATTATGAAGAACACGACGAAAGTCCGAGTTCGTTACAGTGAAACCGATGCAATGGGAGTTGTATATTATGGCAACTATCTGACATGGTTTGAGGTTGGACGGACGGAATGGTTGCGGTCCATTGGCCATTCATATAGAGGGCTTGAGGAGAAAGGATTCAATCTGCCTGTTGTGGAAGCTCATTGTGAATATAAAGCGCCTGCCCATTATGATGATGAAATTATCATTGAGACCGAATGGCGTGAAACGGAGGATCTCAATTTCTTCTTCAATTATCAAATTGTGCATGAAGATGGACGGTTGTTGGCCACAGGATGGACTCGGCATCTCTGTGTAAACGATACGGGTGCTGTTCAACGCCATGGAACAAAGCAACTTAAGACAGTCTGCCGTGAGGCTGTGACAACGTCTAAAGCATTAACGTGAACTCATAAGCAACCAGCGTCATATCATGTACTACGACTTATCTCCGACTTCGCGAGGTGGTATGCCCATAGAATAAACCGATCTGTCAAGCAGACCGTTATCTTCATATAGACCCGGGGGGAGACCATCCTTCCTCGCGAAGCGGCTTTTAGAGGAGGAAGGGCAGATGTCTCCGATACCAACGGGATCTCATCGACCCGATCCCCTGGACTGTCTTAGCCCGCGCGAGAAAGAGATCCTTCCCTTGGTCGCTCAAGGAAAAGACAACCGAGAGATCGGAAAAATGCTTTTTATCAGTGAAAAGACAGCTAAAAACTATGTAACCAGTATCCGTAAGAAGCTAGGATTAAAGAATCGAACCCAGATTGCCTTATTTGCTTTGAAAGAAGGCATTGTCGCTTTGGACGATCCGGAGGAAGAAAAGGTGAAGTGAGAGCTTCACCTTTTTTTTTTTTCTTGGAAGAGCGGAGAGCCAGAGTTTCTTTTTTGGAAGATTTATTGCCTATAGGGCAATAAATCTGATTACATAATTTGGGGACAAAGTCCTAAAAAGTTACCCGTCGTAATAAAGAAAGCTAAGTGTTCCGACGGAAGGATAATGAAGTCCGATAACCTAAAGCGTTATGGGAAATTAAAAAAAAACTCTGGTAACCTAGGTACAACTTACAAGGAGGTTTAGCAGGGGAAATGCTGAATAGTTGTCCTCAAGATCCAAAGTGGTTGTGGAATCATTCCATCCCAAAGGAGGCGCTAAAGCGAACTGAAGTTCAACGGAGAAAACAACGTTGAATACTAACTCCTTCGTCGACAGCATTGAAAGGAGTATGGATGATGACCTTATCCCATACAAAACGGATTGGGAAGATCATCGTCGCAACGATCGCCCTACTTTTACTAGCCATCCTACCAGCAACTGCCGCAGCACTCAACACAACAAAAACAACGATCTATCGAACAGGAACCAATGTCACCTATCGGTACACTCCTGGGACAAGCTTCGGATTCTCTGGTAATACCCGTTACTACGTCATTCGTCCCGGAACAGGTACCTATGTTCCTCCCAGTAATTCGGTTCCCACTCCAGCGCCAGCGCCTGCGCCTAAACCGACTCCGACCCCGACCCCAGCTCCGACTCCTGCCCCGACTCCGACACCCCAGCCGACCCCGCCGGCAACTGGTGGACAAGCGGGGATGACAAGTCAGGAAGCGCAGATGTTTAGCCTGGTTAACCAGGAACGGGCGAAAGCAGGTCTTCGTTCGTTCACAGCCGATGCGCAACTGGTGGAACTGGCAAGGAAGAAAAGTAAGGATATGATCGACCACAATTACTTTGGACACACATCTCCGACCTATGGTTCGCCTTTCGATATGATGCGAAAGGCCGGAGTGAGCTACTTCTATGCCGGTGAAAACCTGGCAGCCAATTCTACAGTGGCTGGAGCTCACAACGCTTTGATGGCGAGTACAGGCCACCGAGCAAATATTCTAAATCCCAATTTCAATCATGTTGGCATTGGGATCCTCTCCAGCTCAAAATATCCGGTGCTCGTCACCCAACTGTTCGTCGGACGGTAAAAATAAAATGAATAAGCTGTCGCTTAGGAATTCATTCGCTGAGGCCCTCCGAGAGGTCCGTCTTTGACGGGCCTCTTTTATTATCAAGAACGGAGAGCCAGAGTTTCTTTTTTGGATGATTTATTGCTTGTTGGGCAATAAATCTGGTTTTGGAAGAGCGGAGAGCCAGAGTTTCTTTTTTGGATGATTTATTGCTTGTTGGGCAATAAATCTGGTTTGGTTGTCCTAAAGCATAAGCAACAAATTGTCCAAGTGCATATACTGTACTAGTTCTGGATGTCCATAAATAGAGTTCAAGCAGCCCTTTCCCTAAGAAAGGAGGTTATGGTATGGAGTCCAAAAACAACCTGGAACAGGTTCAGGTTGCTGAAGAAGTCGAAGAGCAGAAAGCCGCTGTCCCTAAGAAAAAGGCAGTCGGATCAAAGAAGAAGTCAGTTCAAGGAGGTAAAAGCAAAAAGAAGGTTAACGCTAAAACAAATGAAGACACGGGTTTGACCGAGGAATCCATTGTTGAAGCTTCCGAAACGAAGAAAAAGACGGTAAAGACCAGAAAGAAGAGAGTGTACAAAAAGAAGGTAAAAGCGGAAGGTCAGGAAGGGAAGGATGGGAGCATCCAGGAAAACGCGCCGACAAATCTAGTTATGCCGGATCAGGTAAGGGTGACGGTGAAGAAAAAGTCGGGTTCAGAGTCTGCACCATTAATTCAAGAGAGTAATGCGGGTCAATCGGAAGAAGTTATTCAGGATTTCCAAGGCGCTCAAGTTCAAGTCGGTTCAAGTCAGATACAAAACTTGCGGTTGGAAGCGCCAACGAGTGTTACAGCGCTTCAACATCGGGCGTTGAAGGTGAGAAATATCGACGGTGACATTCGCAATGTGACGGTGGATGTTATCAACGACAAAGTGATTATCCAAGGCCTAGTCCATCTCCAGATCTATTTTGTCATGGAAGACAATATCGTGCATCATCAGGGTGAAGATATCCCCTTTAGTACGTTCATCGACGTACCCGGCGCGACACCCGATGTTAATGTGCAAGTTCATCCCAGAATTGAAGCGATCCTCCATCATCTGTCTGAGGATGGATTATCAATTCAGAAGAAAGTTGTCCTGGAGATATTTGTTAAAGTGTCCCAGTATACGCAGGTCTCTCCAGAGTTAGGCGAAGGTCCATTAATGCTGCTGCCGCGGGTTGTCGGTGAAGGCGTCAAACAAACGTTGGTCGAGAACATCTTCGATCTTGAGGTTCCTGCGATAAAAGTCTCGGACATTCAGGGAACGCTGCGCGATATCGTCGTGGATGTCATTCAGGATAAAGTAATTATTCAAGGAATTTTGCATAAACAAATCTTCTTTGTTGATACCGATAATCTAGCCCGCCATCAAGCAGAGGATGTACATTTCAGCCTATTCATCGATGTTCCTGGTGCAACTCCTGGTAATGAGGTTCAAGTTCATCCTCGAATCGAAGGTATATTCTTTGAACTCATCTCCGAGACACAGCTTCGACAGAAGGTCGTCATTGAAGTCTTTGTTAAAGTCACCGATCAAGTTCAAGAAAATGTGGTGATTGGAGACGGACCGCTCTTCAAAGTTGAACAGGTAGTGGGTGAGGATTCCAAACAAATTCTCAAAGAAAATGTAATTCAGCTGGAAGTTCCGGCTGAGAAAGTCCGGGAGATCGTTGGGGAGATTCGCAATGTTACTGCTGAAGTCATTACTGACAAAGTCATTGTGCAAGGTATCCTTCATAAACAGATCTTCTATATCGGCTTAGATGATGCCATCGAACACCACATCGGCGAAGATATACCCTTCAGTCTCTTTGTCGACCTTCCCGGCGCATCTCCTGGACACAATGCCCACGTTCGATTCATTATTGAACAGATCCTCTTCCATCTGGAAGGAACGGAAAACCTGCGACAGAAAGTCATCATCCGCGCCGATGTTGTAGTCACCGAAACGGTTCAAGTCGGTTTGATTCTGACAACAGGACCATTGTTCAAATTGGAACAAGTCATAGGTGAAGGAATCAAACAAGTGCTTATTACACGTAGACAGCCCATTCCACCCGTCCCCCCCTTCCCGATAGCTGATATTGTTGAGATTACAATAATCCAACCCGAACTGGTCTGTGCAGAACAACAAATCATCGTCGAAAATGTGCTGGAGCTTCCGGAAAAGGCCATTAAGATCCGGGAAGTACGCGGAGAAATTGTGGATTTGCGCGCCCGTGTCATTCCAGGTGACGGAGTCTTGGTCGAAGGAATCATTGATAAGCAGGTGTTCTTTGTTGGAATGGACAATGTGGTTCGGACCATTGATGAACGTGTTCCCTTTACGATTCTGGTACCGTTCCCCGATATAACTGAGGATACACCGGTTTCAGCGCGTGTAGACATTGAAACCATTCTATTTACACTGGATCCCACCGGAAAGCTGGTTCGTCAAGTTATTGTTTTACGCGCTGAAGTATGTCGAGAGATACCGGGCCAACCCATCACCGTGGTTTCTCAAGTAACTGGAGAGGGGATTACCACCGAAACAGTCCAAGTCCGCGTGGATCTATTTGACCCTGTGACTGGAAATATCTTACGCAATCAAGTGGTCCCAGTTGTCCTCAATGTATTTGGACCTCCTGTTCTCCGTGTGGAAAGAACCCGGTTGTTCTTAGACGTCGTGGACGATGGAATTCCAACACCCGTTCCTTTAGATGTGGTTACCCGTGTTGTACTGGCTCCGACACCGCTTAACGGTTAAAACAAAAATCGAAGTAAAGGACGAGGTCGTCTCTGATGGTGAGGCGGCCTCTTTTTATATTGTTGGAAGAGCGGAGAGCCAGAGTTTCTGTTTTGGAAGATTTATTGCTTGTTGGGCAATAAATCTGATTAGAGAGTATTATCTCTAGAATAGGGCAATCATGAATGACGGATCGATTTTCAACGAGAGAACATGAGCACCAGGAATATAGGATGAAAGAAAAAAGGAATTTTGATGGATTCGGTAGAATTGGTTTTTCTAGTAGTCGGCCACCCCAGCGAGGTTGAGTCAAGTGGGTGGCATGATGGCTATTAGGAGTCATGCCGACTCCGGGATGAAAATGGGGCCAAACCCTCATCCCTTGCCCTTCGCCCAACACCTTGGGAGAAGGGGAACAGTCAAATTATCAAACCTTAAGTTTTGTCCTTCAGATTTACTGGTCTCCTCGCCCGATGTATCGGGAGAGGGATAGGGTGAGAGTTCGAGAAGCGGCTTTCTAACACTAGCGCCGTGTCGTAGTCAGTATGATAGATGTCGCGCCAAAAACCATAAAAATCCAGAGGAGGTAAATTAATGGGAATTAGACTAACAGATAAAGTCACCTACGTCGGGAAAGTGGATTGGGAACTCCGGACATTTCACGGCGAGGAACTCTCCACCCATCGGGGAACTACCTATAACTCTTTTTTAATCCGCGATGAAAAAACGGTATTGGTTGATACGGTTTGGGCTCCATATGCCAAAGAGTTTATCCAAGCATTAGAGCAAGAGATCGATCTCAATCAGATCGATCTGATCATTGCCCATCACGGAGAAGTGGATCATAGCGGCGCCCTTCCCGAACTCTTAAAACGAATTCCTGGCACACCAGTGGTCTGCTCGGCCAATTGTGTTAAGTCCTTAAAGGGGCAGTTCCATGAAGACTGGAACTTTCAGGTCGTCAAAACCGGAGATCGCATCTCCATAGGCAGCGGGGAGTTGGTCTTCATTGAAGCTCCGATGTTGCATTGGCCCGATAGCATGTTTTCCTATTACACGGCGGAGAATATACTCTTCAGCAATGACGCTTTTGGGCAGCATTATGCCACGGATCACCGTTTTAATGATCAGGTAAACCAAGATGAACTCTATCAAGAATTGCTTAAATACTATGCCAATATTTTAACGCCCTTTAGTAAGTTGGTAGGTAAGAAAATTGAAGAATTAAGCGGACTTAACCTGCCTATCAAGATGATCTTCCCTGATCATGGCGTTCTCTGGCGAAACGATCCGCTTCAAGTTGTGGAGACCTATGCCAAATGGTGCGATGGTTATCAGGAAAACCAGATTACCATTTTGTACGATACCATGTGGAACGGCACACGTCGAATGGCCGAAGCCATCGCCGAAGGGATCCACGCCGGAGATGGAGAAGTCACTGTGAAGCTCATTAATACAGGTCGTTCCGACAAGAACGACGCCATTACAGAGGTCTTTAAATCCAAGGCCATTTTAGTTGGATCTCCAACAGTCAACCGCGGTTTTCTCTCGTCCCTTGGTGGGCTGCTTGAAGAGATGGCGGGGATGAATTTTAAAAATAAGGCGGCAGCTTCATTTGGTGCATACGGATGGAGCGGTGAAGCGGTAAAGAATTTAGGGAAAAAACTGGGAGAAGCAGGTTTTACCGTGGTCAATGAGGGACAACGAGAACTCTGGAACCCGGATAGTCAGGCGCTTGACCGATGCACAGAGTTTGGGAAAGTATTTGTCGAATCTCTCCGCTGACTCTCCGGGAGGAATGACTTGAATATATTAAATGTCAGGGCCTAAACGAAGGTCACTGAAAAAACCTTTATTCATGGGATAGGACCACACTATATAGTGATTAGCTTATTTTAGGCTATCAATATAGTGTGGTCCTATTTTGGCGTTTCAAGTTTTTCAGTGGCCTCTCCTAAACGGCCTTCTTTTTTTTCTCGAATAGCACAAAGCATGCCAGATTCATATATTATATTAACCTATCTAAAAGAAGCTTCACGTTTGCTGCTTTTACACCACGGAAAGAATCATCAATGGAGGATATTGCGATGAGCGCTCTGAGAGGAGGAGATAGACTTTGTCCTGGGTATTCATCGCTGGGGTAATTCTTACCCTAGCCCTGATTACCGCATGTACTCTCTGGTTTTTTCGACTACATCGCCAAAATGATTCTGGAGCGCGTGGAGAATCTGTTGATGAGTTCAAAGATCAATCGATTGATCAATGCAAAGGAGAAGACACAGAAGCTTTAGAATCAGCCCGTAGATTAGCGACGGCAACCAAGGAGACCCATGATGAAACAAGAACAACGTATGGAGACGATGGGGTGGAACCGTGTGATAAAAGGATGGATTCGATGGCGCATACTTTGAATAAAGAAGATAAAATCCATACGGTGGATTCATCGAAATCGCTGATTGCGGAGTTCGGCTGCGACTCAACGTCGCAAGAGAACCATCTATCCTCTGAGATAGAGTTCGATAAGGGAAGTGAGGTGTCAAAGTCTGAGAAAGGGTGGATAGGTGAAGCTCAGGAGGCTTGGGTGCCTGCAGAAGAAGAGGGAGTTCCCCTATGGAAAACTGGGGAGAAATGGGTAACGGGAAATTCGGTAGAAAATTCACGGTCTACGAGGGGAGGATGTTTGCTAATGGATCCTTTGGTCCGAGCAGAAGTGGTCATTGGGGAGGCCACGCGACAACTGTTGGTTGAAACCAACGTGACCCTTGCTCAACCTGCGATCAAGGTTAGGAATATTACCGCGGAAATTCGGGAGCTTACCACCGATCTCATCTTGGATAAAGTGATTATCCAAGGTGTGCTTCACAAACAGATCTTCTTTGTCGGCGAGGACAATATCGTCCATCATCAAGCCGAAGATGTCCCCTTCAGCACATTCCTGGATGTGGCAGGCGCTGAACCAGGGCACAATGTTCAAGTGCATCCGATTATCGAGACGGTTATCTTTACACTCTTAACACCGACGCTTCTTCATCAAAAAGTAGTTATTGAATTCTTTGTAAAAGTTACCGAAACGCGGCAATTGAATATTCAGGAAGGTACTGGCCCGTTGGTTCGTGTCGATCGGGTAGTAGGTGATAGCACCAAACAAGAATTGATCGAGAATACGGTAACTCTAGCCAACCCGGCATTGAAGATCGACGATATCACCGCAGAAGTTCGTAATCTCTCTGTGGATGTTATCGAAGACAAAGTCGTTATTCAGGGGGTCGTGCATAAACAGATTTTCTACGTCGGTCTAAATAACATCGAATACCACCAGGGCGAGGATGTGGAATTCAGCACATTTGTTGATATACCGGGGGCTTGCCCAGGTATGGATGTTATCGTTGAACCCACCATTGAATTTATACATTTTGAGCTCTTAGACAATAATACGCTCCTACAAAAAGTAGTCGTTGAGTTCTTTGTTAAAGTGACTGAGAGCATTCAAATTAATATTGCCCTTGGCCCAGGCGCTCTCTTAAAACTCGATACGGTAGTCGGCGAGCGAACAACTCAGATCCTCGTTGAAAGCATACTTGCGTTGGATCAACCCGCAGTTAAAGTGCGGGAGATTGTGGCCCGCGTCGAGCATATCTCAACGGAAGTTATCGAGGATAAGGTCATCATTCAAGGTATCGTACACAAACAAATCTTCTTCATCAACGAAGATAACTTGGAAGTCCATCAAGCAGAGAATGTTCCATTTAGTACCTTTGTTGACCTTCCTGGGGCATGCCCAGGGATGGATGTTAGGATTGATCCGATTATTGAAACTGTCTTGTTTGAGCTTCTAAACTCTACATCGCTCCGACAAAAAGTTGTTATTGAATTCTTCGTCAAGGTAACGGAGAGTCAACAACTTCAAGTTGAATTGGTGGCGCCATATGGTCCCTATTATTTCTAATTCATAAACCCATCCCCTCTAAACGGGTCCCGCTGGTCGGGACCTGTTTTTCTTTTAGGGTTGCATTTCGATCTTCCGCATATATATTAGAGATGCAAATATTGAGGGAGCGTTGCGGAGTGGAACAAGCAATGGAGATCGAAACGATGCGATTCACCGTTCGCCATACTCCGCCTTGGCCTTCACGGGGAAGAATTCACCATGTCGGTCTTAATCTATTGGATATTCAATATAACTTCCATGAAGATGAACTATGGGTCGATTGTTGGCTTGAATGGTTAGTACAGGTCGCAATGCCCGATGAAAGGATACGATCTTTTCGAGAACATATGAATCTCCAGGGGAAAACGGGGGATTCCCTTCATCATACAATCCCTGCATCAGCCCAGGTTATTTTAGAGAATTTCATCTATGCGCCAAGCGTTTCTTCAGGTGGATCCTGGTTTGAAATGGAGATTCAATTGAATTTATTTTTTTCAAAGCTTTGGCAATCCCAATCACCGATTACAGGAAAAGGCCATGTATTAGAAGTCTGGGCGCCATGCCAAATAAACAGCGGATGCATACAGCATCGGGTGTTTTGGGAGACTGATTATCCCTCGATGGATTGCATTACAAAGGATAATCTATATATTGACGGAGATTTTAGATCGCTTAATCAAACCGGATTATTTACGGGATGTGTTTATTGGACGTTGGATTCTAAAAAATTCAAAATACCATTTACACTAATGATTCCCATTAAGCGCAATAACGAGAAAGAATTAATTGAAGGAAGAATCCAATTAATCAATGTAGATAAAATTCCAGTGGAAAACAATGAGGTTGTAATGGCTTTCCTGGTTGAAATAGAATGGTGGGTCACAGTTCCACGGGAGCTCCGACTTAACGTCTCTATTGAACCACCGGAGGATGATGCGATACGGTTAAGAACGATCGTCGATCGACGGGAGGTGGAGATCGCAAAGACTATCCACCTTCCACCGGAACTTCATGGGAATAAGGTTCTTGAGATTGAATGCGCCCTGAGGAATGAAGAGACTCGGCATAACGAAAAAGGATGGTTGTTCAATGGCGTCTGGAAGATCGCATTTTATTACTCAGGCCAAGATGGGCAAGAACATCATACAGAGATGACAGTTCCCTGGGAATGGTGGTGGGAGATGATAAACGATTGTTCCTCGAGCGACTATGGATCGCATTATGAACCGGTTAGGACGGAAATTCAAGGGGATGAAATTCTAATCATGATGAATGCGCGCTTTCTGCTGTTCAAAGCGGGTCTTTTTTTACCGCTGACAATCCCCGATGGTGTGCAAGAGAAGATTATGGCGGAGAGACACGTTGGGCAAACATCCATACCCGTCTGGGAGGAGGTAAAGTATAAAACAAAGGATGGCAGCGTACCTGTTCTAGCGACGCAATGGCATGTTGAGGTTGAAGAAGTCAATGTCTTTGATGGATGGATATCCATAAAGACTATTGTGGAAGGAATTGTGGATATCAGAGATGAGTCGGGTATTTTGAAGTCCTATTCGATCCGCCAAATATTTCTTCATTCATTGAATCTTCCTAAGGCTCGCCGAAGCTATAATGCCCAGGTGGATCCTGCTATTGAGTACTATGGAATCAAAGAAAATAAGGACGATGGACAAAAATATCTAATCCTTCTCAAATACAATATCGATTTGTGGGAACGCGATGCCATTCCTGTCTATGCTTTGCCTACGGATACAAAGGTAGAGCAGATAACGGCTGATCCCATCGTCGTTCCAACGACGTCCATTGAATGGGAAGAGACGTTGCCGATTTGGGCTAAAAGAGTTCTGTCGACAAAGTTTTGGTTGAGTTGCTGCCACGAGGAACTCCGGGCCCAAGGTCGATTCGTGGAGGGAGAGATTCGCTCAATCATCGAATGGGAGGATGGTGAGGGCTATCTTCGGCGCTCAGACTTTCTGCATCCATTCTGGCAAATTTGGGAGGATACACAGAATCATTTCGGAATGACGGTAATAAAAGGCGGTGGTTGCCGTGTTGCACCACGGTGGGTTTGGGGTGCGGGTCAATTGAAATTCACCGTTTTACTTCAATGGGTTAAACTACCGAATTTAACCAAAGAGGAGTGGGGAGATGCAAATCCTCATCTTATCCGGAGGAGAGGGGCGGCGTTTGCGTCCGCTGACAAGAGAGACGCCAAAGATCTTAATGACCATGGGACGTCAAACTCTATTGGAACACTTAATCCATTGGCTGCTCCCATATCATCCCGAAACAATCCATCTTTGCCTGGGGAGAAACGCTGAGACGGTCGCAGAGTTTATACAGTCCCGATCTTGGCCCTTGCCCATCACGTTTCAGGTGGAAGATGAACAGTTGGGAACCGCCGGAGCGCTTCGGCTTGCAAACTACTGGGGATATTGGAGACGAACTGCTCTCATAATCAATGGTGACCTTTTAACCGACATGGTTCTTACTCCGATCTTAAAATGTACGGGATCGAGCATCGCTCTGATTCGAAAAACCATGATGAATATGGACTATGGCAATGTGGAATGGGAATCGGAGAACGGAACGATTAGTGCTTTTCGTGAGAAAGATAACATAAGGACAGATCATCCATGGATCAATGCTGGAGTCTATGCTCTCTCTCCTTTGGTCCTGAAATATTTCCCAGCAAAGAATAACCTCTCTTTGGAGAAGGATGTATTTCCCGGTTTGGCGCAGAAAAGATTGCTCTATGGGGTGCCGGTTGATACCGATCATTGGGTGGATATCGGTGTACCCGAACGTTTCTTAGAGGCTCAAAATATTATCCTTTCCAAGGGAAGAGGCATGGACGGTCTTTTTCAAATAAAACCTGGTGTTTATTGCGAACGGCAGGTAATTATCGGGGAGAATTGCTGTCTCAATCCGCCACTGCTTATTCGCAGAGATACTTGGATCGGAAATGGAGTACATCTCGGCCCAAATACTGTTGTTGGCGAAAACTGCCGTATTGGAGCGGAATCCATATTAGAATCCGTCTATCTTGGACCCCATTCATGGATAGGTTCCCGGAGCGAGTTAATAGCTGTGTTGGCCGAACGGAGAGTCAATCTTGGTGAAGGCGTTCGTATTAAACGGTATGTTTTAGGTGATGGAACACGCTTTTGTTCAGAGAATCAATTCTTCTAGGAGGAGGGTTATCGTGCAAATTATTATGGGCAACCGTTCCTCATCAAACTATGCTATGGCGGGCGATGTTGTCCAACAACGATGTACCGCCGAAGCGCTCAAAAGACTGGGTCATCAAGTAAAGTTAGCTTTTGGGGAACTCCGGGAATTCACTGGAGATATTGTGCATCTCTTTAATATCATGCCCGTCGAAGAGACCTATCATCTCTTTTGTCAAGCGCGTGAAAAGGATATACCGGTGGTGCTCTCACCAATCTTTTGGGAACCCCATGAGTTTTTGCGTTACGGGGCTGATTCCAACCGTGCGCATTTTGAGGAATGGTGGGAGAAAACTCGGGAGCAGAGGGTTGTGCTCCTTCGTGATGTGGAGCTTCTTTTGCCGAATGGCAGAGGAGAGGTGGATAAGTTAATCTCGGAATTTGGTTTCGATTTAGCAAAGCATGTTGTTATTCCTAATGCTGCCGATAAAAGCTTTTATTTTGCCGATCCCAGCCGTTATCGAAGGAGATTTGGGACAGAACGGTTTGTGCTATGTGTTGGACGAATATGTCGGAGAAAAAATCAACTAGGACTCATCCGGGCTTTGAGTCGCTATGCACTAAATCTGGTCTTTATTGGCCCCGTAGATGACTATGAGTATTATCGAAGCTGTCGTCGGGAAAAGACCCGAAGCCGTTTACGATTTATTGATACCTTAAGTCATTCGGAATTATCCTCCGCATATGCAGCAGCGGATCTTCATGTATTACCAAGTTGGTATGAAACTCCAGGATTAGCGACATTGGAAGCTGCCATGGCAGGTTGTAAAGTGGTTTCCACACTTCGAGGAACGGCCCAAGAGTACCTTGGGGATCTGGCATGGTATTGCGATCCGTCAAATCAAGAATCCATTCGCGATAGTGTACTGGCTGCCCTGGAGCATCCTGGGCATCCGGAGTTGCGAAATAAGGTTCGCCAAGAGTTTACTTGGGAAAATGTTGCTCTTCAGACGCAGAGAGCATATGAGCAGGTCGTCGGCGGCGACAACAACCGTTGATGCACGTGGGGGGCACGATGGCTATGAGGAGTCGTAAAATGGAGCCAAACCCTCATCCATTCCCCTTCTCCCAACACATTGGGAGAAGGGGAATGGTCAAATGATCAAGCTTTAAGTTTTGTCCTTCAGATTTGCTGTTACCCTCGCCCGATGGTTCGGGAGAGGGATAAGATTAGGGTGCTCCAGACGCATTTTCTATGTAGTCGGCCACGTCAACAACCGTTGACGCAAGCGAAGGGATGAAAATTGTAAGTTGACGGGGACGACAAGGGTATTTTCTATGTAGTCGGCCACCCCTTTTTACGACTCGCCACTTTCAACCCGTCACTCGAAACTATTTTTTCGTTAAAACGTAAATCACCGGCGATTAACAACAGTCATCGCCAAGTAGGCGACGACCTCTTATTGCGTTTCATCTTTCTTCATCAAGTTACTGCCGATTAAAAAAGACTTTAGCAATTGATTGGCATCGGTCGGTAAAAAGATCTTCATCGAGTCTCCGTTGGCCAAATGTTGACTGATCATCTCGGCCGTGTGGAGAGCGAGATAATGCTGGAGCGTTCCGGGCTGATCACCTAAAGCTTCCGCGATGATACGAAACCCGTAAGCTTCCGCCTCGCTTCTTATCTTGGCGGCCTCCGCCTCGGCTTGGGCTCGGATACGAATGGTATCTGCTTCGGCTTCTGCGGCGATTTTCTTGCCTTCAGCGATTCGTATATCGGCTTCCTTTTGCCCTTCAGCTTCGCGTATCCTTGCTTCCATCAGACCTTCTGCATGAAGAATTTCCTGGCGTTTTTCGATCTCTTGTTCCTTTTGGCGAATCAATTGATCGGCAAAGACACCGATATCAAACTCTTGAACCTCCAAACGGAGAACATCGATACCCCAAGCCGTCGCAATCTGATCGGCTTCTCGGGTTAAATCAGCCGATATTTGGAGACGATTTGAGTAGCATTCTTCCAATGGATGTCTTCCGATCTCTGCGCGTAAAATGGAATGTACCGTATTGTGGAGGGCGGTTATGCAATCGGTGACATTAAAGAGGGCTTTTTTGGGATCGACGATCTTGAAGTAGACAATCGCATCGATCTTAAACTGCACATTATCTCTGGAAATGACTTTTTCTTCGGGATAATCGAAGACTATCTCTTTGGTATCAAGTTCGAAGCCGTACTTTGGTTGTAATGTGTAGGGATCTGTAAGCGTAAAATGATGAATGCTCCCAAAGATTCCCCATGCGGAAAAATAACCGCGTAAGCCAGGACGTAACGCTTTTATATAGCGGCCGAAGCGGGTAACCACCTGGCAAGTCCCTTCATTAACCATCACAAATCGAAATAGTCCAAGCGTAAGAATGTTTAATAGTTTTATCATCTGCAACCGACCTCCTTTCCTGAATTATATGACGCATTCATCCGAATGCATGCCAATTAGACGGTCAATGGGAACAAATAAATATTATTAACGTTAACAAATCAGTAATGATGGAAATTTGGGAGGTAATAGTTCGGAAAATATTTTTTGGCTTAGCAGGAAGTCCATGGTCATCAGGAGAAACATCATTATCGTGTAAAGTCTATGGAGGTGTATTTAAGTGAGAAGAATGTTAGTTCTGGGAGTTCTTTTATTAATCTTGATTTTGTCTTGTTCAACAGTTTTTGCGGCGAGAAGATTCGCGATTTATGATAATGCGAATCTTGGAGGAAAAATGGAAGTATATGGAAGTTTACAAACAACATATAATTATCACATCGAAGTGACAGACACAAGTATCGATGGGCAAAGCGGAGCGACATTTACAGACGACCGTGACAAAGGCTACAAATTTTCCATTGTCGATGATAGAGTTTACGAAGGTGTTATTGAGTCGAATAATAGAGTTTTGCATTATAATTTCATCACCAGTGACGAGGCTATTCAAGGTACAATCAAAGACGATACGAATACCTATACTTATGATCTACAGTTTAAAGGCAACAAATTAACTGGGAAGATTACCCCGGATAAGGGCGCTGTCAAATTTTTCGATATTACATTCGAACAAAAAGGACTTATCAGTGGATATATAGGAGATCTTCTGGCCAGACATCGAGTTAAGCTTCAATATCGTGATGAGCAACTTCGAGGAAGAATCACAGGCAAAAGATATTCTGGAGGACGTCCAATTACGGTAAAGGTTAATCTAACAATCCCTGAAATGACTCGTCCCATGTTTTCCATGATCGTCTTTAACATAATCTATCAAGATCTAGCTCTGGATCTAGCCGATAATAAATTAACATTCTAGAAACATTACCAATGAAACAGATCAAGAAAATCCTGCGCTTTGGCAGGATTTTCTTGATTTTATTTCGAACTGTTACAATCGATCATATTAAATAGATTCAGGTATGCAAAGGAGTTTAGTAATGCTGATCAAGGACATATACGCTAATGATAGAACGGTTTACTCCTTGGAAGTCTTTCCGCCGCGCCCGGATTTCCCATTGGATACCATCTATGCTACACTCGATCAACTTAAAACGCTTCAACCCGATTTTATCAGTGTAACCTATGGCGCCGGGGGAAGCAGTCGCGGACGAACCGTGGAGATTGCGGGCTATATCAGAGATGTTTGTCATACTGAATCGATGGCGCATTTAACCTGCGTGAGTCATACACGGAACGAAATTAGCGATATGTTGGAGAAACTAAAGGTGACGGGTATCCATAATGTTCTGGCATTGCGTGGGGATCTCCCGCACGCAGAAACGACAAATCAAAGCGGTTCAATGGGAGACTTTCCTTATGCAAAAGACTTAATTGATTTCATCAGGGACAATGACACGTTTTCCCTGGGAGCAGCTGCATATCCAGAGGGCCATCCCGAATCCATAGGATTCGAAGACGATCTAGTGCACCTCAAGGAGAAAGTCGATGCCGGTGTGGATTTTTTAATAACCCAACTATTTTTGGATAACCGTTATTTCTATGAATTCATTGAGACAATCCGACGGATTGGTATTAAAATTCCTGTTTCTGCTGGAATTATGCCTGTTTTGAACCCCAATATTCAACGGATTATCTCCTTAAGCAACGCGACCGTTCCTAAAGGGTTGCAAGATATCCTCGACAAATACGGCCAAGATCCCATGGCGATGGAGGCCGCCGGTATCGACTATGCCGTAGGGCAGATCGAATCGCTGAAAGCGTTTGGCGTTGACGGTATCCATTTATATACCATGAACAAACCGGAACAAACTCGAAGAATACTAAAGCAGGTACGTCCTTAAAGATCAATGACCCGTAGGGGTCATTTTCTTAAGGAAAGAGGTGAGGACTTGTCGGAAAAGACAATGGAGAGCATCTTGGGACTTCTGGATCATTGGCGTAATAATCATCAGCAGGGGACGTTGGTCTTCTCTTCGCGACCTTTGATGAACTACTACGAAGAACATATTTTATCCAAAGTAAATTGCCTTGGCGGTGTGAAATTCACACTTCTTGCAGGATTTATCGAAACGATTACGGGTGTAAGAAGCGAGGAAAGGCTTTTATGGGCTGCCGATCAAGAGCTGATTATTTGGGGTCTTTTTAAAGAAAAAACCGCTGATAGCTTAAGCAACCCATTCAATCATACCAACTTAAGCTTGATCCGGGAGATACGTAAGCAGATTAAAGAGTTAAAACAGCAGGGAATTACCCCCGATAGCCTCACCGACAGATCTTGGGGATATCCGGCTTGGCTCATTGATATATACCGTTCATACCAAGAGTTGCTGGAGCAAACGGGATGGAGGGATACGGAGGAAGCTATTCGGGAGGCGACGGAATACATAAAACAAAACAAAGGGTATCCAATGAATATCCGTAATGTGGCCTTCATTGGCTTTGGGGAAAACTCCCGATTAGAGATGGAATTTCGTCTCGCTTTGTCTAAATGGGGCGATATTCAGGATATCAATCTCCGTTTCAATTCTGAGTTTGATTTTGAGCAGTCAATCAAAGTGCGCTTCCGTCCGCTATCCGAACATGTCGAGTTCTGCATAGGTTCCAATAGGGAATGGGAAGTTCGAGGGATAGCGCGACAGATCATTACCTACTTTGGCGATGGAATCCCACCTTCTCAGATTGCAGTGGTCTTTCGTCGGTTAGATTCATATCTGCCGATTGTAAAAAGGATCTTCAAAGAGTTTGACATCCCTTGTACAGGAGCAAAAGGATTATCATGGCGCAAACACCCCATGGTTCAGCAATTTCTCCAGTACTTAAGAGTTTGGGTCAATCCAGGGGAGAGCACTGAAATGCTTCGGTTGCTGTCTTTCATTGGTCAAGGGGAAGATGGACGCGTTTTCGATCGGATCAAAAACGCGGATTCATCCAATTCGTGGCTTCGTTCTCACCGGGATTGGCCAAATTGGTTACGAAAAAACGCTGAGATAGTTGAACCCAGGTTGGCTCAGCGAATGATCCGTTGGGCAGACCGATTGAGCATGTCACCGCCGGAAGGTCTCGAAGCATGGTTGAGATTCACCCTTGAACAACTCCGTTATGATGACAGTCTCAATGAAGCCATTTCGTGGCTTGAACCCCAGGAACAAGCCGCCATGGAATCCACTCTGCTTGAAATCCAAGAATCCATTGCAAGTTGGATCTGGAGGATTGAGCATATGGATTGTCGGGCCATGAGATTGTCGCCGGAAGAGTTCTTGAGATTACTTAGTGATCTCTTACTGGATCATCAAAGTTCGGCCGAGCGTGTTCAGGGCGGAGTGAAAATCCTTTCTCCACAAGAACTTCGTGGTGCGAAATATAAAGCAATCCTAGTTGGAGGTTTAACGGAAGGCGATTTTCCAGCCAACCCCATATTGCCGTCGCTCTTTCGAATCGATGATCTTCACATGGAATCTTTAGGATACAAAGCACGAACCCATCGCGATCATTTACAAGGAGAGCGGGAGCTGTTTCGAGATACGATAAATGCTGCAGAAAGTCATCTTTTTCTAACGCGACCGGAAAGCGATGGAACGGGACGTTCTTATGTGCCTTCTGTATTTTGGTGCGAAATCAATGATCTTGTTAAGGAGAATCATTGTTTACGATATTCACCCGGGACCCGTTGGTTATATCCTCCAATAAGCCGTTTAGAGCAATTGTGTTTTCTAGCGAAAATATCTCCGGAAAAAGGGAGGCTGTCAGAGGTTGGCGATCGTTGTCAAGCCGAAGCAGAACGTCGACGGGGTGTTCCGAATTATGCAGGATATATGACGAGTTCGGAGATTCTACGCCAGTTGGCGTCGAAATTTGGTGAGGAGTATGCCTTTAGCATAACGGCTTTAGAAGAGTATGCCCAATGTCCATATGCGTTTTTTTGCCGCCGTGTTCTCGGGGTTGAAACGTTGCAACGTCCAAACCCCATGATCTCAGCATTGGATAAAGGCCTCCTTTACCATGATATCCTCCGAAGTTTACTGGAGCGATTCGGGGATGGGCTTTATAAGGAACACTTCCCTTTATATATTGCAGAGATCGATCGATTATTGGATCAGACAGCCGATGCGTTCTGGGAAGGAGACGGTGAATCCTCCGCCATCCTTCGCCGCTTGCAAAAGGAAGGGATCCGTCAAACGCTAAGAGAATTCGTCGCAGAAGAGATCGAATGGGAAGAACGGATTGATGGATTATACCGCCCTGCTCTTTTCGAAGCCGTCTTTAGTCTTGATGGGTTCTGTGATGAAAGCGGAGCATCTTTTCGTTTGGCCGGGAAGGTGGATCGGGTAGATAAACATAGAGATGGCTCACGGTTTATCGTTTATGACTATAAAACCGGTAGGACGCCCACACGACGTGAAATTGAAGAGGGATTAGATCTCCAATTGTTACTTTACCTTCGGGCGATAGGGATTCAATATCCAACCATGAAACCAATGGGAGGCGCTTATTATAGCCTGAAGAAGAAGGAGAGAAATCCCGGGATATGGCGCAAAGCGTTTCTTGAAGAAACGGGTCTGCGTCAAAAGGGGTTGGAGGAAAAGGAATGGGATGAACTCTTCGAACAGAACCTCCAATTTGTCAAAGATTACGTATCGGGCATTCGGGCCGGCAAGTTTAATTTGACACTCGGGGAATGCGGTCCGTACTGCGCCTATCAAAGCGTTTGTCGACGAGGTTTAACAGGGAGGCCGGTCCATGATCCTCAATGAGAAGCAGCAACAAGCCGTAATGGAAAGCAACCGCGATCTGTTGGTTTTGGCAGGGGCCGGTACGGGGAAAACGCGAGTTTTAACCGAAAAATACCTGTATCTTCTGGAGTCTCAGGGATGGAGCCCTCAAAGGATTGTGGCTATCACCTTTACCCAAAAGGCAGCCTTTGAAATGCGCACACGAATTCGAGAGTCCTTGGAAGCTAAGGTGCTATCCTCGAAGACGAAGGAGAAGAGTTTTTGGCAAGATAAGTTGGAAGGATTGAGTTATGCATATATCGGGACATTCCATGGGTTTTGCCAGAAGTTGCTCAAAGAATTTGTCCTCGAGTCTGGTTCCTATGGACAAATGGCGATCTTAAGCTCTGGGGAAGAGCGCATCATTCTAAATCGCGCACTGGAGAGAACATGTGTCCGCATGGCAACGCAGGGTACGGAGGAAGAGAACCAAGCGTTCTTCGATGCAGTTATCGAGTGGGGCTTGGAGTTTTTTACAAAAGACATCGGACATCTCTTGCCAAAGCTACGGGAGTCAGGTGCATCGATTGAATATTGGACACAAAAGACAAGAGGAGCGTCGGCTGAATCCGTAGTGAATTCCATAGCCCATTTAGAGGAGGCTATCACTGCTTTGCTGCAATCGGAGTATCGGGAACGATTGACGCCTCGTGGGCAAAATCTCCTTCATCAATTAGAATCCGAGAAATATGCATACCTGCCAAACGCTGACGCTGAAATATCTCAAGTTGTGGTACGGATGGAACAGCTTCGAAAAAATCTTCCAAAGAACATCGGAGTTGCCGTTCGTCCGCATATCGATGATCTGCATGAACAGGCTGAAAAAGTCAGAATGGCATTTTCCCAGCGGGAATTTGAACGATGGCTGCCGGTTATTGAACGTTTTTTGATAGATATAGACGAATCATACAACGAAACGAAGAACAAAGAAGGGAAAATGGATTTCGCCGATCTTCAGATCAGAGTAAGAGATCTTCTTCTCCACAATCCGGAGATTCGAAGAGAATGCCAAGAACGCTATGAATACTTTATGGTCGACGAGTTTCAAGACACCAATCGGCTTCAAATGGAGATTGTCCATCTTTTAGTTGGAGATGCGCACATAGGTCAAGGGATTGGTCGATTGTTTGTTGTGGGCGATCCTAAACAATCGATTTATCGTTTTCGAGGCGCGCAGGTTGAGGTCGTTGAAAAATTATCCAACAAGCTCAGCGCAGATGATGGTAAAATCGTGGCGTTGCAAGAGAATTATCGGTGCCATCCGGCTATTATCGATGGTGTTAACACAGTCTTCAGTACAGTCTTTGCCGACGAGACCATTCCATATCACCCCCTTATTCCGGGACGGCAAGAAAGCCCGGAAGACGGTGGGCGATGGGAGATAATTGTCTCTCCCGAAGGCTCACGCCAGGAGGAGGCTGAACGGATCGCTTCATATATTCGACGAACGATTGACGAAGGAGTTGCGGGACCCGGAGATGAAAGGGAGGACACTCGGACGCTTCGTTATGGGGATATTGCAATATTAATGCGGGCGATGACCCATATTGAACTCTACGAAAGGGCTTTGCGCCGTTATGCAATACCCTACCGCTTATCCGGGGGGATTGGTTATTATGGCCTTCAAGAAGTTCAAGATCAGCTAAACCTTGTTCGTTTGATCCATAATAGCCAGGATAGTATCGCCTTGTTGGCGTTGCTTCGATCACCTTATTGTGGATGGAATGATGAGGATATCTACCGCCTTGCTTCGTCGGAGAACAATCTATTGTCCGGGTTTTATCAGTTGCAATCTGCCCCGGAGGGAATAACGGATAATGTCTGGGAACGTTTGCTTCATCTTCGACAATGTATCACAGAGCTTCAAGCCATCCGGGGAGTGAAAACAGTTTCAGAGATTCTTCAGATGGCGATGGATAAGTTGGGATATACCGAAGTCATCTGCGCGTTTCCCCATGCCGAGCGCGCAATGGCCAATATTGAAAAACTCTTGAGTAAGGCGGAGGAGTTTTCATCCACGGCAGGACGATACGGTCTGGGCGACTTTATTGATTTCATCGGAGAACTGATAGCCGTTGATGAACGGGAAGGCGAAGCGGAGATGGAAACCGATGATGACGGGGTTCGAATCTTAACAATTCATGCGGCAAAGGGTTTGGAGTTCCCCATAGTCATCGTTGCAGATATGGAGCGACGTATGTTAAAGCCTGAAACCGCACCGATACTTCTCCATTACCAACATGGAATAGGGTACAAGATACCCGATGGGCGTGGGGAGCTATTGGACTCGCCCCTCCGTGCCAAAATTCGAGAAGCCCAAAAGATAGAAGAGCTCTCCGAAGAAAAACGCTTATTCTACGTGGCACTTACTCGGGCAAAAGAAAAACTGGTTCTTTCCGGGATCGATGGGCAAAAAAACTGGGATGGACAGGTGAAATCCTGGGGTGACTGGTTGAGAATGGTTTTAACTACACAAACGAATGACCAATATACGCTTGGTGAACGCACGGTCCGTGTGATAGATCAAAGCTCAGCAGGAACTCTTGCGGATAAGACGATAGCCTCTGAAGACTTCCTCCATCAAGTTGCTGCTGGAATGGAGGCAGATTATGCAGAGGTGATGATTCCAACGGCTTCTTTATTTCAGAAAATCTCTGTAACTTCCTTGTTATCCATCATGAAATGTCCCAAGCGATTTAATGAAATTCGACACAACAAACCGTCAACAAATGATGAACTATCCAACGGAAAGAGTCATGGCGCCCTTATTGGACAGATCATTCATCGACTCGTAGCATTGGAAGATCTCCTTGAACTCGACGAAGTCCAAGCGATAATCGGGAGAAGTACCGGCATGCTGCCCGTTGAGGATCAGCGAATAGTTGGCGAGAGCGTTATCCAACTTTGGTCGTCCTATATGAATAGCAAATATCCGAAGTTTAAAGGAAAAGTCTTCTCCGAGTATGAATTTATTGTCCCGTTGGGATCTTGTTACCTTCAAGGGGTTATGGACCGATTAATGATCACCGAAGAAGGTCAAATGATTCTTGTGGATTTTAAGACCGATCAAAATGCAGCTAAAAGGATGGACCAGCTCATCAATGACTACCGCCCACAGTTGATGGCATACGCAGTGGCCGTGAGAAAAATCTTTGGTAGTCCACCGATGCGCGCAGAGTTGTATTTTTTGAGCGCCGATAGTATAATCGAGGAACAATTTTCCGAAGAAACGTTGGACGAATGGGAAAAAAAACTGACCGAAACTGCGGTCAGCTGGCTTCAAAAGGATTTCCAGGGAATCTGTGAAGGATGCCTCGAAGCGTTCCATTGTGAATGGAGAGGAAGGACAATATAGGATCAAGGGAGAGTTTTAACCTTATGAATTAAATATTCTCTTCATGGCGGGCATAAGCGCTGTGGTTATGGATGGATTCGAAGCTTTCAACCTCGAGAATAAATCCACGAACTCTTTCGTCGCTTCGAAGGGTTAGAACAGCATCGCGCATAATATCCTCGACAAATTTGGGGTTATCATACGCGGTTTCAGTCACTGCTTTTTCATCCTCGCGTTTTAAGAGGGGATAGACTTGACAACTTCCTACCTTCTCCAAGGATTGAACAACTTCTTCGATCCATACGAATTGGCCAGGTTTGAAGCGAATCCATGCGCGGATAAAAGCACGCTGATTATGAGCTCCATAACGGGAAATGGCTTTGCTGCAGGGGCATAAGGATACAACGGGAATCTCGACGCCCAGACGATAATCAAACCGTTCATGGTCCAAGGCGCCCCAAAACTCGCACTTATAATCCAACAATGAGCGGCTTCCGCTTACGGGAGCGACAGTGGGTAAGAAATAACGAAATTTCAAGGTCATCTCCGAACAGGCGGAATCCAAACGGGAGGATAGATCCTGGAGGATCTTGCGCAGTTCAAATCCTGAAATTGGTTTTTCCGCCCAGGCATTGATTATCTCAACAAAACGGCTAAGATGTGTTCCTTTATAATCTTGGGGCAGATTGACGGAGAGGGAAAACTCACCAAGTGCATGTTGATATTCCCCGTTTTTCGTGGCGATGAGAACAGGCATGTGAACATCTTTAACCCCGACACGTTGGATTGCAATTCCCCGGGGATCTGGGAAATTCTGTACATCTTTCATTTAGGCACACCCTTGCTTCATGAGATGTACTATTCTTTCGTTTTGTTTTATGAAAAACCTTCAAAAATTAAGAAGGAATCAATTTAATCTGCCCGCTAAAATAGAACCAATATAAACCAAGAGGAGCCTTGGTCAAATTTAGATTGAAACATGGTTAATCATTCGAGATGATTTGCCGATAATGATATAAATGCAACTATACCGATTGGGTGGGGTTTCCAATGATTGTGCTCATCTCGGTCATTTTATTGATTGGAACAGCAGGGATTATCTGGAGATGCAGAACAGAAAGGCACTTCTATCGTCAACTTTATGAGATGGAAAACGTATTTCAACAGGATCTTGCCTTCGTTCCACTGACGAAAGGTATTTTTGGTGTGCTCTTGCCTCGTGTTGGTGCCACGGGAGGATTTCTTTTTTGGAATGATGACTTGCATAACGAGTTGAAGATTCGAACGGTTAAGGGTATAGCCGCTGTTCATATCCACCCCGCCATCCGATTTCTTAAGGAACCAAACGGACTCATTGCACAAGTGTTGGCGAATGAACATTATATTGTTTTGCGAAGAAATGATACGAATTTGCCCGAAATGCCCGTGGCATTAGCCAATACAAGCTGGTTGGGACTGCCTCTGCGTTCCCGAGGACGACTTAAAGGTGTCCTCATTCTAATTAAGAAAAAAGGTGATTTTTCTAGGGAAATCTGTGAACTTGCCGATCGATTCGCCCAACGTTGTGGTGTGCACTTGGAAAACGCTCACCATCATGAGATTGCCATTGATTCCGCTCGAGAAAACGCCAGACTTTATCTGAATCTTTCCCGCCTGTACCAACAGGCTACCCATGATGAATTAACCGCTTTGTTCAACCGGAGTTTTGCCTTACAGCGCCTGCGGGAAGAAGCGAAAAAATCGTTGAGGTATGGTTATGAGTTGAGCGTGGTCTTTATGGACATCGATCACTTTAAGAGAATCAATGATGAATTCGGTCATGCCGTTGGCGATCAAGTCCTCATCGAGTTTGGACGAATCATCAACGAAACAATACGCGACTATGATATTGCATGCCGTTTCGGCGGAGAAGAATTCGTTATGATCTTGCCTCAAACCAGTCAAGAGGGAGCCCGTTTATTGGCACAGAGAATGCTAAAAAATATTAATAATCAACGATTTTGTAAAGAAAGCCTTCATGTTACCGCCAGTCTCGGCGTGGCCTCGCTACACCCAGGGGAGAATAACGACTTGTCGATGACTTTTATGGATAGTTGGCTGCAGAATAGTTTAGAGGAGTTGCTTTCTCGAGCTGATGCGGCCATGTATGTCGCAAAAGATAAAGGACGAAATCGCGTGGAATATGCTCCACCCCTGGACCAAGAAGCCATTCAAGCATTGTATATCCCAACAGTTTCCTGATTAAACCGAAAGAGGCGGATAACGGTCTATCCAGGAACGATGGAGAATAAGATCAGTACCTGATGCAGAGAATATGCATTGGGTATTTTTTTTCGCCCCATCGTGGAAATACCGAAATGGGATCGGGTTGATGAATGGTTTGGATGCAAAATGAATAGGAGGCATTAAAATGCGTCTTCGCATGGGTTGGGTATTCCTGGTTGTGGGCATGATGATTCTCGGACAGATAGGATCCGTTGCTGCCGATAACTCACCGATGAAGATCGAGGCCGAATCTGCCATATTGATGGAAGCATCAACCGGTGAAGTTCTCTTTAGCCAAAATGAGAATAAACCGCTTCCACCGGCCAGTGTAACAAAGATGATGGTGATGTTGTTGGCGATGGAAGCTATCGATAGTGGAAAATTAAAGCTAACCGATAAAATAACGGCGAGTCCTGAAGCTTGTCGAATGGGCGGATCTCAGATCTGGTTAGAACCTGGGGAATCCATGACGGTATCCGATCTTATGAAGGCCGTCTGCATCGTATCGGCAAACGACGCATCGTACGCCATCGCCGAACATTTAGCCGGTTCGGAAGAACAATTTATTCAAAAGATGAACAAGCGAAGCCAGGAACTGGGACTGAAACAAACACGGTTTGTAAATACGACGGGACTTACACCGGATGCTGGAGGAGAGGGCAACATAACCAGTGCAAAAGATATGGCTGTGTTGGCCAGGGAACTTCTTAAGCATCCCTCAATACTGAAGTGGACCGGGACATGGCTTGACAGTGTTCGCGATGGGAACTCTTATTTGAGAAACACCAATAATCTTGTGCGATTCTACCAAGGGTGCGATGGACTCAAGACAGGGTTTACCGAAGAGGCGGGCTTTTGCCTTGTTTCCACTGCAAAACGTAATGGTGTTCGCATGATTGCCGTAGTCATGAAAGCGCCAAACTCAAAAGTGCGTTCTCGTGAAGTTTCGCGCCTCTTCAACTATGGTTTTAGTCTATTTCAAGCCACAGAGCTCTATCCGTCGGGGGCAAAGGTCGGCGAAGCAAAGATACTTCTGGGAGATAAATCTTCGGTCTCAGCCATCTTGCCGAATGGCCTCCAAATCATTACACGGAAAGAAAACACGCATAAACCTGAAACAACAATTAAGCTTCCGACTACATTGAAAGCGCCTATCCGAAAAGGGCAAACCATCGGTGAGGTATTCGTGTCACTAAATGGACAGGAGATCGCTAAAGCACCGCTTATCGCCGCAGAGGATATACGGGAATCGGGTTTTTTGCGCTCGTGGTTGAAGATCTTCAAAGAGATATTTGGTACCTTTTTCAATCCGCATTCAACTTAAAACAACGTCCTATCTAGGTTAGATAAAACAGGGCTTCGATTACGAAACCACTGAAAAAACCTTATTCATGGGATAGGCCCACAATATATAGTGAATAGCTATTTTTAGGCTATCAGTATATTGTGGGTCATTTTAATGGTTCAAGTTTTTCAGTGGGCTCTCGATTACCCGTTTTTTTTTACACATTTTTTCTCCTGGATTTAGCTGGATAAATGCGACTATTCCAAGGATTTCGCAAGGAAGGAAACGTTTGACTTTTGACGAAAAAGAAAGATGAAATAATGGGAAGGAGGTCCGTTCCTTGGATTTCGTCACAGAAAAACATGGTAATACACTTTTGGTGAGGATCGCTGGAGACCTGGATCTACAGACCTCTCCTCAGTTCCGTTCTGTAGTGGAAGCGGAATTGGAACGCTACCCCTACTTGCGTAATCTATTATTGGATTTCCACGATACAACTTTTATCGATAGTTCAGGATTGGGTGTCATTCTAGGACGATTTAAACAAGTCTCCCAGAAGGGTGGGAAACTATCGGCCATCAGAGTGCCGAACCAACTTTCCAAACTCTTTGAACTCTCGGGCTTAATGCGAATTATGGAGATATTCCCTTCAATAGATGAAGCAATGATGAAGTTATAAGGGAGGGTTGTCGATGAAACCCCAAAATGAATTGAAGATGGAGTTTCCCAGCCTTCCAACGAATGTTGGTCTTGCTCGAGTAATCATCGCATCATTTGCGGCGCAGCTCGACTTCACCTTAAGCGAGTTGGAAGAGTTAAGGGTTGCAGTCTCTGAAGCGGTATCCAACTGTGTCATTCATGCCTATCCCAACACGGTCGGACGGATTCGTTTTAATGCGGCAATAACCGATGACGGCGCATTGCAGTTGGAAGTGATCGATCAAGGAGTGGGGATCAAAGACATTAGTCTGGCTAGGACTCCTGCTTATTCATCGGATCCTGAACGTATGGGTCTGGGTTTAGTCTTTATGGAGTCCTTCATGGATCGACTGGAATTGTCTTCTCATCCCCGTCGAGGAACGAGAGTCTTTATGGAAAAACGTCCGGAGAGCAAACCCGATGCTGCGAATGGCATCTGAAATTAATCTGCCGAAGCTGCCGCTGTTAAAGGAAGATGAACTGCGTGAGCTGATCGAGTTGGCTCAAAATGGTCAATCGGAAGCGAAGGATCGTCTTGTACAACATAACTTAAGACTTGTTATGAGTATTGTTATGCGTTTTGCTGGACGCGGTGAGGAAGAGGATCTCTTCCAAATCGGATGTATGGGGTTGATTAAAGCGATTGACCGATTCAATGTCGAGCTGGGGGTTCAATTTTCCACGTATGCAGTCCCCTTGATTATGGGTGAGATACGCCAATTCTTACGAGAAGACGGCCCGATAAAAGTAAGCCGTAATTTACGTGATATTGCAAGAAATATCGGGATAACGCGTGAACGTTTTCTCCAGGAAACAGGGCGTGAACCAACCATCTCGGAATTGGAGGAAGCAACTCAGCTTTCCCGTCAAGAGATTGCAGCGGCTTTAGAGGCTTCTCAACCCATTCGTTATCTCCAGGAATCCATTGGCGGGGAGGAGTCTGAAGAGCAGACCTTGGGTGATCGTGTGGCCGAAAGCGGAGATCCCCAAGAACTGTCCTGGTTCGAAGGGATGGCTCTTCATGAGGTGGTCGGTCAATTGGAACCCCGATTGCGCCGCGTTCTTGAAATGCGTTTCTTTGAGGAGAAAACTCAGGCTCAGGTTGCAGAGGTCTTCCACCTTTCCCAAGTGCAGATTAGTCGGCTCGAGAAAGAAGCGTTGAGATTATTACGGGAGACACTGAAGGAATAAGTGCAAGGGAATAAATATCGCTCACCCAAGGGAAAATAAGACCAAGGAGGGTGTGTGATGATATTCCGGTGGAAACTCATTCTGACGCTAGGGTTGGTCTTACTGGTAGGCTTAGGATTGTTTTTCTGGTCTCAACGTTTAGGACGTAGTGACCGTCGGCCCAGTCCCCGAACCCTCCTGATCTATCGCGAACTGAAAGGAGGATTCGTCGTTGACAGTTGTAAAAGTTGTTGAACTTGTGGCGGACTCGTCCAAGGGATGGCAAGACGCGATTGAAAGTGCGGTGTCGCGTGCAGCGGAGACCATTGACAACATCTCTGGAGTTGAGGTCAAAAATTTAACGGCTACAGTCTCTGATGGTAAAGTCACGGAGTATAAAGCCGATCTTCATTTAGCCTTTCGGATCAATGAAGATAAATAAAGATAATCAACCCGGCTTAGGCCGGGATTTTTCTTATTTTGGAAGAATGGAGAGCCAGAGTTTCTTTTTTTGGATTATATATTTATTGGCCATGGATTCATGTTGCTAAGCAGGAATTTTCAATGAAGCGCGCGAAATTTTCTGCGGGTGGTGCATAAAATGCGATATCAAATTCAAGTTCTTTCCAGCGATAGTGATCTACTGATTCGTGAAGCCATGTCTCAAATCGGCGTTACGCCGGAGGGTATTGAGATCATGGCTCCAAAGGGATGCTTCTATGTTTTGCGGATAGCTGGTCTTTCGGAACATGCTATGGGTATACTCAAACAAGAAATGTTGGCAAAAGGTGGAGAAGTGGCGGTTCCGCGAAATGCGGCGATCCTGGGTGAAACAACGGGAGAAGTTCTTTTGATGGGAACCGTTGCCCAATTCGGAAGACTGATGCTGAAATTGAAGCAACAACCTTTTGGTCTATCCATATTGGCGGACGATCTTCGCGGGACCTTCGCCCGTTTAAACCGTCGACCCAATCCGACAACCTTTGAGTCATCGGTTTTTCAATGGGGTCAACGCACCTATGTCATGGGCATTATTAATATGACACCGGATTCTTTCTCAGGGGATGGACTCGACCTCGATGACGAGGAAAGGCGTTTATACAACGCGGTTGAACAAGCAAAAATTTTCAAAGACGAAGGCGCTGATCTACTGGATCTTGGTGGAGAATCGACTCGGCCCGGTGCAACGACGGTTGACGCCGATGAGGAGAGACGACGGATCTTACCGGCAATTCGTGCGTTAAAACAGAACACAACATTGCCGATCTCCGTCGATACGCAAAAGGCTGTTGTGGCCGAAGCCGCATTAGAACAAGGCGCTCATATCATCAATGATATCTGGGGTTTGCAAGGCGACCCGGCGATGGCTCGAGTAATCGGTGACTATGGAGCCGGTGTTGTTCTTATGCATAACAGCAAATCAAAGAACTATATAGACTTAATGGGAGAGATAATTACATTTTTGGATGATAGTATCAACTTGGCATTGAAAAACAATATATCACAAGAGAAGATCTGGGTGGATCCGGGGATTGGTTTCGGAAAGACCCGTGAGCAGAATTTAGAAGTTATTGATCGCTTAGATGAACTCAAGATCTTGGGATGTCCGATCTTGCTTGGCACGTCGAGAAAGTCGGTTATCGGATTAACATTGAATCTTCCCGTTGATCAAAGGTTGGAAGGTACGGCTGCAACGGTTGCCTTAGGCGTAGCAAAAGGTGCCGACATTCTTCGCGTTCATGATGTTCAAGCCATGGTTCGAACTGCAAGGATGGCCGATGCAATTGTGCGGCGGAGAGTGGAGTCATGAGTTCTTTAAAGCGTTTAGTGGTCGGACTCGGATCAAATATTGAAGATCGTGCTCGATTTTTACAGCAGGCTCGCGAAGCATTAGCCTCGCTTTGGGAGTCGGTGGTGTATTCCGAGATTTATCAGACGCAACCATGGGGTCTTTTGGAACAACCGCAATTTCTGAATCAGGTCGGTTATGGATGGACTGAATTGAAGCCGATAATGATCTTAGAACAATTAAAGCGGATCGAAAAAACGATGGGAAGAATTGAAGGCCCCCGCTATGGCCCGCGTATCATCGATCTGGATATTCTCTATTATGAAGACTGGATCTTCGTTAGCGACATGCTGACAATACCCCATCCCCGTTTACAGGAAAGAGCATTTGCTTTGGTTCCTTTGGTCCAAATTATGCCGGAGTTTGTCCATCCCGTGTATCAGCGTTCGCAGCATAGTCTTTTAAAGCAAATAAATCCTAAACCCGATCAGTGCTCCATTTGGGTTCCATAGTTTGTAAGGGAAAGAAGGTGTGTTGATGATCGATCTTCGTAGCGATACGGTGACTCAACCTACTGAAGCCATGCGGATGGCGATGGCCCAGGCTGAAGTTGGGGATGATGTTTACGGGGAGGATCCCACGGTCAATCGATTAGAGATAGAGGCTGCAGCACGGATCGGCAAAGAAGCTGCGCTGTTTCTGCCAAGCGGTACGATGGGAAATCAGATCGCCATTTTGGCCCATACGCATCGAGGCGATGAGATTATTTTAGATGAAGATTCCCATATATTTTGTTACGAAAAGGGAGGAGCTGCAGCTTTAGCTGGAGTTCAAACCCGAACATTAAAAGGATCCCATGGATTTATCGAGCCGTGCCGGATCCGGGAAGCGATTCGCGATGAAAACATCCATGCTCCACATACGGGGTTGCTATGTCTGGAAAACACGCATAACAGAGCAGGAGGCAGAGTAATTGCCCCGGATAGATTAAATGCAATGGCCGATACGGCCCATGAATTCAATATACCGGTGCATTTGGACGGCGCGCGCATCTTCAATGCAGCTTTGGCCTTGCAGATCGATGCCAAAGAACTGACCGAGAAGATGGATTCGGTCATGTTTTGTCTGTCAAAGGGTTTAGCCGCACCCGTCGGATCGATCTTAGCTGGAAACAAAAGCTTCATCGGTGTGGCGCGACAATATCGAAAACTCTTGGGCGGCGGGATGCGGCAGGCAGGTATTCTTGCTGCTGCAGGTCTTGTCAGTCTCAATACGATGATCACCCGTTTGGTTGATGATCATCGGAATGCCCTGAGGCTCGCCGAAGGAATAGGGGAGATCGGCGGTCTGAAAATTAATATATCCAATGTTCAGACCAATATATTAATCTTCAACATTGATGAACTCCATGTGGATGCCAATGAGTTCTTGGAACGGTTGGCATCAGAAGGTGTTCTAGCGGGCGCTTTTGGACCAAAGATAATACGATTTGTGACCCACAAAGATATTGATTTGGAAGCGGTAGACCAAGCGATTGCTATTCTTCGCCGGACTGTTCATCAGTTTACGGCCATGTGAGGAATGGACTAATGGATGAATTGTTGCAAAAACAGAATGAGATGATCCGCCGGCTAGAAAGTTATCAACCAATACTCCTGGCATATTCCGGTGGAGTTGACAGCGCTTATCTGGCCTATACATTGCACCAGGCATTTGGAGAGAATATCTTAGCTGTCACAGTGCGCACTGCTTTTTCGTCCCGCGGCGAGCTGGAGCGGGCCCTAAACTTTGCGAAGATGTACAATATCCCGCATCGTCTACAAAACCTATCGGTACTCAACGTTTCAGAAGTTGCAGCAAATGATCGGGAGCGTTGTTACTACTGCAAACGAGCCATATTCAGTTTGCTTTCTTCCATCGCCAGAGATGAGGGTTATGCAGTCGTTATCGATGGAGGCAACTACGATGATCGGGAGCAATATCGCCCCGGCCGACGTGCCCTCAAAGAATTGGGGATTGTCTCACCGATGATCGAGGCGGAGCTAACCAAGGAAGAGATTCGGGAATTATCAAGGAGACAGGGTCTGCCAACATGGAATATCCCTTCCCAAGCTTGTTTAGCAACGCGCTTTCCATATGGAACACCATTGACGCGGCAAAGAATCAAAGAAGTGGATGAGGCAGAAGATGAAATAAGACAACTCGGTTTTGATCAAGTGCGTCTTCGAGATCATGGGGATTTAGCCCGAATTGAATTGGGAACAGGCGATTTCTACCAGGTGCAGAGCGTCCGTAACGAGTTGGTCGAACGGCTAAAACGCTTTGGTTACCGCTATGTCTGCCTCGATTTAGAAGGTTATCGTTTCGGTAGTATGGATAAATGACGGATGGAATAGATGAGGGGCGTTGGAATGGGACTTATAAACCAGATTGTTACCGAGCTATTGAACGTTAAACCCTATATCATGTTGCCTGTTATTATCCTTCTTTTATCCTTGGCCTTTCGTTTGTCATGGAAAAAATCGTTGATCTCCGCATTGACCATCGGCGTAGGTTTCATCGGCATCTTTACCGTATTTGAGTTTTTTATCACAAGCATCTCGCCAGCCATTAACGCACTTGTTCAGCGGATGGGCCTTCCGATGAACGCCATGGATGTGGGATGGCCGCCACTTGCGGCAATTACATGGTCATTTCGATTGGCTCCACTCTTTTTAGTCCTAGGCTTACTGGTCAACGCTGCATTATTAATAATGGGTTGGACGCGAACCGTTAATATCGATATCTGGAATTATTGGCATTTCATATTTACCGGCGCCTTAGTTCATCAGATGACCAACAGTTTGGTGTGGTCGGTGGCGGCAATGGTGTGCGCAACGGTTATCACGCTCAAATTAGCGGATTGGAGCGCTTCTTCGGTGAAGAACTTCTCAGGTCTATCCGGGGTCTCCATTTCCACGTTATCTGCTTTAACCTATTATCCCTTGGGCGTACTGGGTGAACGTATCTTCAGCAAGATACCCATCGTCGATAAGATCGAAGCAGATCCTGAGGGGATTCGTCAACGCTTAGGAATCTTCGGTGAACCACTGGTAATTGGCTTTGCTCTCGGATCGTTGCTGGGTATCGGAGCGCACTACGCTATAAAAGACGTTTTAAATCTAGCCTTTTCCATTGCAGCGGTTATCTATCTCTTGCCGATCATGAGCGGTATACTCGGAAAAGGATTGATGCCTGTCTCTGACGGGATTAAAGACATGGTAAGTCGTGTTTTTCCCAATATCGGAACGTCATATATCGGATTAGACAGCGCAATTCTAATAGGGAATACTTCAGTTGTGGTAACGGCGTTACTTCTGATGCCAATTGCCCTTGTTTTGGCTTTCCTCTTACCAGGTATTCAATTCATTCCTTTAGGGGATCTTCCCAATATGGTGGGAGCCATCGTGATGATCTTGGTGGTGACCCGGGGCAATGTGTTAAAATCGTTCCTTATTGGGTTGCCTATTCTCGTTGCTAAGCTCTATATCGCCTCGCAGATGGCTGGGATCTATACGCAATTATCGAGAAATACAGGGGTTGTCTATTCAGAGTACCAAGGACTGATCACCAGTTTTTTAGATGGAGGCAATATCCTCCGTTATTATTTGGTTCAAATCTTCTCCGGAAATCTATGGGCGATTCTAGCGATTCCTATTCTCTTTGGAGTGCTCATATTAGCTAGACGTTCTCAACAGTCGGCCACGTCAGCGTCGCTTGACGCAAGCGAAACATGAACTTTAGATGATTATCTAGATTACCAGGGGTCAGTAATCTGAAGTCAGAATTCGAATTGACAAGTGACTTTCACTTTAACTATTCCCCTCGCCCGACGTATCGGGAGAGGGATACAGTGAGGGTTCATGCAGTGATTGAGTCGGTGACGATAATGTCTAATTTTAACGAAGAATAACAAAGAATAACGAACTCTGGAAGGATACAATACTCCATTGTCGAAAACATATAACACATATATTTCAGGAGGAAACGACTTGAATTACCTAGCCGTTTCATGGATTGTCTTTATTGTAAATAGTATCACATGGATAACCCTTTTTGCCCAACGTCGCACTAAAGCGGTCGTGACCTCATGCAAGGCTATCTCTTTAACCGTCCTTTCCCTGCCAAGGAGTTTGAACGCGATATACTGAGTAAGAAACGTTTTGACGACAAAACTATCAAATAGTCCATGAAATATACCGAAGAATAAAAGTGATAGCATAAAAAGCTAAGAAGCATCGCTGCAGGGGGATCATCTTATGATAAGAGAAAACCGCGATGGGTCTAGTAAAGCTTCAGGCAGAAGAAGGCAGTATCGGCTTTGTAATGAAAATTTGAATCAAAAGGCTGGGAAATACAGTGATAACATAGAAGAAGCACTGCGTGAAAGCGAAGAGCGTTATCGCACGCTTTTCGATCGATCACCAGATGCTATCTTCTTAATTGACCCAAGCGAGGAGGAACCATTTAGCCGGATCATTGACTGTAATGATACGGCTTGTCAAATGAACGGTTACAGCCGGGATGAACTGATTGGCAAGTGCATTGATGTCCTCCATATTAAACCGACAACACAAAAGGAAAGAAAACAAATCCATAATGAACTGCGCCTTCATGGACGGAAAATCGTGCAGTCGATGCATCGGCGCAAAGATGGAACCATCTTTCCGGTGGAATCTTCAATCCATATTATCCCATTCAACGGTCGCGAGGTAATCATGGGGATCGACCGTGACATAACCGAACGATATTTAGCTGAAGCCGCTCGTCTGGAAAGTGAGGAGAAGTATCGAACACTCTTTGAAGGAACCCCCGACGGCATCGCCCTTATCGAGATCAAAGACGATTTTCGGTTATGGCCCATCGTCGACTGTAATAAAGCCTTCTGTGCGATGAACGGCTATACCTTTGAAGAGCTTATTGGCAAAGATATCGATATTGTCAATAGCGTTCCCGCTGATTATGATGGGCGGAAGCGATATTTGGAAAAGTTACATCAGGAAAAGATCTATCGAACGGAGATCACCCACACTCGTAGAGATGGGACCCACTATGTCATCGAAAACATTGGTATTCTCGTTGTGATCCGTGACCGCGAATTCATCTTGGGAATTGACCGCGATATTACCGAGAGAAAAAAAGCGGAAGAGACTATACGTTATCAAGCGCTCTACGATCAACTAACCGGACTGCCAAACCGAACACTCTTTAGCGACCGGATAAACTCGGCTCTGTCTCATGTTCGACGTAGCGGCGGTGTGCTAGCGGTAATCTTTATTGATCTGGATCGATTTAAGCTAATCAACGAGACTTTAGGACATGATATCGGTGATAAACTGCTTCAGAGTGTTGCGGATAGGCTTGCAAACTCCATTCGAGAAGGAGACACCGTCGCCCGGTTTGGCGGAGATGAATTCATCATTCTTCTCCCGGAAGTTCAACGGATGGAGGATGTGGCTCTTTCGGCTGAAAACATCCTAAAGAATTTCAAAGAGCCCTTTGTTCTTAGGGACATGGAACTTTATATCACCGTGAGCATAGGCATTGCCGTTTACCCCCACGATGGGGATGATGCGGATAAGCTGTTAATCAATGCGGACGCAGCGCAAAGCCGGGCCAAAGAACAGGGTCGGAACAATTATCAATACTACACCTCGACCATGAATGCCAAGGCATCAGAGCGTTTAGTAATGGAAAGCAGTCTTCGACGCGCACTGGATCGTGAGGAGTTTGTCCTTTTTTATCAACCCCAAATAGCGGCTGACAGCGGTGAAATTGTCGGGGCGGAAGCCTTGATCCGATGGAATCATCCGGAATTAGGCTTTATTTCTCCCGGTGAATTTATTCCGCTAGCAGAGGAGATGGGACTTATCGGAGCCGTGGGAGAGTGGGTTCTTCGCAAGGCGTGTTTAGAGAATATTAAGTGGCGCGCGGAAGGTTATAAACCGATTCGCATGGCTGTTAATCTATCTCCGATACAATTTATGGATCGTGGGTTGATCAAACGCGTCGAAGAGATTCTCCATGAGACCGGCCATAATCCCAACGATTTAGAGCTTGAAGTCACGGAAACGATGGCGATGAAGAATGCGGACTATGCCACGCAGGTATTGGGAGATTTTAAGTCCATGGGCGTCCGCATTTCCCTGGATGATTTTGGCACAGGGTATTCATCATTGGCATATCTAAAAAAGTTGCCGCTGGACACATTGAAGATCGATCGTTCCTTCGTTCTCGAACTCATGACCGATACCAATGACAAGACCATCGCGAAGACGATCATCCTTCTCTCCCATAGTCTCGGACTGCATGTGGTTGCTGAAGGGGTGGAGACTGCCGAACAGGCCGATTTTCTGAAGGAAAACGGCTGCGATCTGCTGCAGGGATTCTATTACAGCCGGCCAGTTCCTCCCAATCAATTCACGAATTTGATGAAAGCACGTTCTTAAGGGTAATATGTAATTCTGCGGGCTGCAAATCATGGCAGCCTGTTTTTTTATTAGGCTATTCCATTGAACATGCAAGAGAATAAGTTGGGTATTTATATAACCATGAATAAGCGAAGAATACGAAGGATCGGTATGGGTACCTCTGGTTATAAACCACCGATTTGATTGTATAAAGAAAACCGTGCTCGTATGAAAAACAGGAAAATCTGTCGATTTGTCGAAAAGCTTGAGGAAAAGGAGTATGGTGGGGGATAAATGGCGACAAGGTTTATGCATTCAATTCTTGCATGGCAGTCTGTCAGAGGTATTGCCATTAACAAGGAAGACGGATTGGATTATTTGATGGGATCCCTTCTTCCCGACGCGGTCCAGCGCCGTCAAAAACGAGCGACGCATTTCAAGCCATATCCCGGTTGTTTGCGATGGAACACTAAGCGTATGGAAGAATATCTCAGAGGCAGTTCTTCATGGCTTAAAATGGGTTGGACATTGCATCTAGATTTGGATGATCTTTGGCAAACCATCTGTGTTCGACCTCGGTTATTCCTTGCTCCGTTCTTTATTCTGCGTTATCCATCATCGATCAGCAGCGTCTACTACCGGGAACTTAGTCATTACGATACGCTGTTTCGTAACAGAATATCGGAAGAAGAGATGCTCCTCTTCCAACAGGATCTCCTGCGCTTAGCAGAGGCAGATCCGGAACCCATGAAGATTCGACGAGAGGATTGGCAGCAGCTCATTTCGAACGTCCAGTCCGATCTGACGAAGGAAAGTACTTTTAATGGGCCATGGATGATCGGGGAGGAGAGATTCTGGAGATTCTATGAATCCGCGAAAAGACGTATGGATTGCATTTTAACCATGGAACGTAAATAGCTAAGCGGGAGGCGATGGCCTCCCGCTTCTGCTCAAGTGCAATATAAAAACCTTTAGCTCCTTGGTCTGTCAGCAAGTTTGGCTCGGATGGCCATAACCCGACCCTCTCGTTGAATAAGAAGCGAGATGTTGTTGCCCGGTTTTAATGCGCGAATTGCATCGACCATTTCTTGGGCTGTTTTCACAGGTTTCTTATTGATCTCAAGGATAACATCGTATTGTTGGAGCTTTGCCGCCTGGGCGGGAGAATCGGGCGAAACCTCAGTAATCAACACACCGGTCTTTAGATTATCGAGATTGAAATAAGAGCGGGTCTCGGCATCGAGATCGTTGACGCCGATCATAACAACACCTAGCCAGGGGCGGGTGCTTTTTCCATTGGCAACGACATCCAAGACGAAGTCCCGGATCTTATCGATGGGTTGAGCAAACCCAATGCCTTGTCCCGTTGCACTGACGGCAGAGTTTACTCCAATTACTTGTCCCTGCAGGTTAATCAAGGGACCGCCACTGTTTCCGGGATTAATGGCGGCATCGGTTTGAAGCAGATCGTCATAGACCTTTGCGCGGCGACCATCCGCGATGGGAATCTGGCGGCCTTTTGCGCTGATCACGCCGACAGTGACTGTATGGGCCATCCCTAAGGGGTTCCCGATGGCGACTACCCATTCACCGACCTTCATCTTCTCCGATGAGCCGAAAGAAGCTGCGCTCAAATCTTTTCCGGGATCGAACTTTAAAACGGCAATGTCGATGTCGGGGTCGCTGTCTAAAATCTGGGCAGGATAGCTATTTTTGTCACCCAGCAGTTTGACCTGGATCGTTTCGGCGTTTTGAACCACGTGGTGATTGGTGATAATATAACCGCGACGATCCACAATAAATCCACTGCCATAACCCCTTGAATCTTCCTTCCCTTGGGGTTCATCGGGAAGGCCGAAAAATCGTCGGAAGTTAGGATCGTTGAAAGGACTTTTCTCTCGGGCTGTGGACTTCATCGTTGTCTCAATCGATACGACGGATGGAGCAAGCTTTTCAGCGATCTTGGCGATGGCCAGGGGATCGTAGACAATGGGCGTCGCTTCTTCTGCCAAAGCGGTTGAACGCTGATTCAATCCTAGAATGACACCACCGAATATTATGCCTGCAATTAACAAAGCCATGATCCATCGGCGATTCATCGATAATCCATTCATTCATGTACCTCCTCAATTCAAGGAATCGATTCTGATAGTCTTATATCTAAAAACGGTGATCGCGATGGATTAGTTCCAGAAATTTAGAGAGTTGTTGCTTAAAGTAATCCATTGAAATTTTGTTGTCGCCAAGCTTCATAAACGACGATGGCTACAGAATTCGCAAGGTTTAGCGAACGGATCCCAGGCTGCATGGGGAGTCTGATGACATGTTCGGGATCACGTTGAAGGATAGGATCGGGAAGACCACGGGTCTCTGGCCCAAAGACCAGGATATCATTGGGGTGAAATTCGATCTGATGATAACTACGAGTGCCTTTCGTGGATAAATAATAAGGCCTTGGATGATCATATCGGCTAAGAAAGGCATCGAAGTCTGGGTGCTTTGTAACTTGGGCAAATTCCCAATAATCCAACCCTGAACGCTTAAGATGGCGATCATTCCAGAAAAACCCCAATGGTTCGATAAGATGGAGTCCACACCCGGTAGCTGCCGCCAATCTTACAATATTCCCAGTGTTTTGTGGGATCTCCGGTTCGAAAAGAACGATTTCCATGCGGTCGCCTCCATGAATATGGTTTTTAAAGCATACCCGAATTTTAACATAAGTAGATCCTCGTGGCTATAATCGCCTCTTTCTCTCATATCTTTACGAACTATTAAAAAGGAGGTAAAACAGATTCCTTCGGCGATTAAAGTGTGATACAATGATCTAAAATGTGAACAGGGAGAAATTAGCCTGAATTACGGTGAAGCAATCGACTTCATTCAAGGGTTAACGCGTTTCGGTATTCGCTTAGGGCTTGATCGAACGCGATATATCCTGAAACGTCTTGGCGACCCCCATAAGGCAGTTTCCACCGTCCATATCGGCGGAACCAATGGAAAGGGCTCTACGGTATCGTTGGTCGAGGCAGCGGCAAGAGCTGCTGGACTTCGTGTGGCGCGGTTTACTTCGCCTCATCTTGCGAAGTATAACGAACGGTTCGCCATTGATGGACAGCCCATTTCCGATCATGCCTTTGCCAAGTGTGTCGAAGAAATATGCCCAATAATTGAAGAGGCAGGTAGACGACCGGAATTTGGGGCGCCAACCGAGTTTGAAGTTGGAACTGTCTTGGCTTTTTACTACTTTGCCCAATCCAATATCGACCTTGCCGTCATCGAGGTGGGTATGGGCGGGCGTCTTGATTCCACCAATGTAATTAAACCATTGGTTACAGGATTAACCCATATCGATCTGGATCATCAGGAGGTTCTTGGGCCAGATCTTGTCAGCATTGCCCGGGAGAAGGCCGGAATCATCAAAGAAAAGACGCCTGTTGTAACCGCGCCTGCATACCCGGAGGTTCATGAGGTTCTCAAGAAACAGGCAATGATCCTAAAATCGCCGTTTTATACAGTCGGTGAATGCATAACCTATAATCTAATCGATTGGAATACTCAGGGCACAACGCTTAAGCTGGGATGGGGTAACCAAGAACTGCAAACATATCGCGTTGGCCTTTTAGGCGCGCATCAAGGGCAAAATGCGGCAGTAGCGTTTGGGATACTAAAAATTCTTGCGGAAAAATACGCTTTCAACTTAAATGACAACGCCATTCGTCAAGGGTTTGCCTCCGCGGCATGGCCTGGGCGATTGGAGTACTTTAAAGGCGATCCCGAAGTGATCATGGATGGGGGACATAATCCCGATGGATTCCGTGGGCTAAAGGCAGCGGTGGGCCATTTGTTTCCCGGACAACCCATCGTAGCTCTGCTAGGCATCTTGGAAAATCGGCCCATCGAAGCCATGATTCAAGAACTTGCTCCTATGATTACAACGGGCATCGCCACCGATATTCCAAATAGTAAAGGGAACACATCAGAGAGAATAGCAAATGCGTTAAGATCAGAAGGAATAACAACGCATTGCCGCAATAACCCTATGGAAGCATTGGAACTTGGGATAGAGCAGGCAAAGCAAGATGGAGCCGTACTCTTAATCGCCGGTTCCCTCTATCTAATAGGGCATCTCCGAAACCATGTCATTGAAAGAGAGATTTGAACAATGAATATAGAGCCCCGAACAGTCATTATTGTTGGCGCGTACGGAAGCGGCAAAACTGAATTTTCCATTAATTACGCGATTTGGCTTCGTGAACAAAAACACCAAGTCGGTCTTGTGGATCTTGATATCGTCAACCCCTACTTTCGTTCCCGTGATCTCCGCGGCATGCTTGAAAGCCAGGGCATTACAGTCGCTTCTTCCCATGAGGGGTTGGAGTCAGCAGATATACCCGCGCTATCGCCTCAGATCTATGCGCTCTTAGGTGATGATTCTCGTATCGCCGTGATGGATGTGGGAGGCGATCCGGCGGGAGCGCGAGCTTTGGGCCGCTTTAATCTGCATATAACCCGTAGCCCGTATGAACTTTGGATGGTCATTAATCCGTTTCGTCCGGACACAGGAGAACTAACGCTTCTCACAGCGATGAAAGAAAGCCTTGAACGGGCGTCGAGACTTCAGGTTACGGGGCTAATTGACAATACCAACATGGGCGTGGTCACTTCTTCGGCAGATCGGTTGCACGGACGCCGTCTCATTCGTGAAGCGGCGGAAGCATGGAAACTGCCTATTCGGTGGAGGACCCTTTCAAAGGATTGTCCACCGGAGATACCCGACGATGAAGTTCCCGCCTTTCCCATAAAACTATATTTGCGACCCGATTGGCTGGCGTAAAACTGGACCATGATCCGTATTGGGATTGATAAAAAAAAGCGACGGATCATGGACTGCAGTGAAGCGAATGGGAGCAGCAGGAAGGAGGAGCAACATGGCAAAGGTCGTATTCAATACGGAGCGTTGCAAGGGCTGCGAATTGTGTATCGCTGTCTGCCCGAAAGGCATCGTCCGCCTTGCGGAACACTTTAATGCCCAAGGATATCGCCCCGCAGAGGTTCAAGACCAAGAAAGTTGCATTGGTTGCGCATTTTGTGCACGGATGTGTCCGGACACAGTCATTGAAGTTCACAAGTGACAACCACGTCATATCAATTTGAATCGTTAACAAATAAACTGCAAAACGAGTGGAGGTTTGTGCATTGGGTGAGCGTGTAATGATGAAGGGCAACGAGGCCATTGCTGAAGGTGCTATTCGGGCAGGTTGCCGCTTTTTCTTTGGCTATCCCATTACTCCCCAGAATGAAATTCCCGAATATATGTCCAGAAGAATGCCGAAAGTTGACGGTGTCTTTATCCAGGCAGAGAGTGAAGTTAGCGCCATCAATATGGTATATGGCGCGGGTGGAGCCGGCGGTCGCGTAATGACCTCGTCATCTAGCCCGGGAATCAGTCTAAAGCAAGAAGGCATTTCGTATATCGCCACGGCGGAAGTTCCATGTGTCATTGTCAACGTGGCGCGTGGCGGTCCGGGACTCGGCGGTCTAACACCGTCTCAAGCCGATTACTTTCAAGCCACAAAAGGAGGAGGACATGGCGACTATCATCTCATCGTCCTAGCGCCATGGTCAGTCCAGGAGATGGTGGACTTAGTGGCATTAGCTTTCGAACTGTCCGACAAATATCGGAATCCTGCCATGATACTGGCCGACGCCATTTTGGGACAGATGATGGAGCCTGTCAGTTTTCCTGATCAATCGGTGGATCCGGCGACTCTCCCTGCGAAAGCTTGGGCAACGACGGGTAACCCTGGGGATCGCAATCCCAACCTCATTAATAGTTTGGGAATCGTCGGTGAAAATCTCATGGCCATCAATAAAGGCTTACAAAAGAAGTATCAGACGATTACAGAGAATGAAATTCGTTGGGAGACCTATGACCTGGACGATGCCGACCTTGTGGTTGTCGCTTATGGCACAACAGCCCGTGTGGCAAAATCCGCCATCGATAGAGCGCGCAAGGATGGGAAAAAGGTCGGACTATTCCGTCCAATTACGCTTTGGCCGTTCCCGACTCAGCAAATACAAGAATTGGCTGCCACAGGCAAGAAGTTCCTCGTCGCTGAGATGAGCATGGGACAGATGGTAGAGGATGTTCGGTTGGCCATCAATGGAACGGCTCCCATCGAATTATTCCCCAAACCCAACGGCGGCGTTCCGACGGTAAACGAGATCTATCAGGCCATAATGAATATGTAATCTCTGAACAACCATAGGAGGGATATTAGGATGGAAAAAGTCTTCGGACGACCGCAAAGTCTTTCCGAACGAAAGCTGCATTATTGTCCCGGTTGTACCCATGGTATTATCCATCGTTTGGTGGCGGAAGCCATTGACGATTTGAATGTGGCTGATCGGACCATTGGTGTAGCTCCGGTGGGATGTGCTGTACTAGCATATGACTACTTCAACCTCGATTTTCAACAGGCGGCTCATGGGCGAGCGCCGGCAGTGGCCACTGGAATTAAACGAGTGCTTCCCAATAACGTGGTCTTTACCTATCAAGGCGACGGCGATTTAGCCTCCATCGGCGCAGCGGAGATCGTTCATGCGGCAGCCCGTGGCGAAAAGATCACAGTTATTTTTGTGAATAATGCGATTTACGGGATGACAGGCGGACAAATGGCCCCCACGACGTTACTTGGACAAAAGACCACCACATCCCCGTATGGCCGGGATGCGGAAGCGGTGGGTTATCCTATCCGTGTCTCCGAGATGTTGGCCACCCTGGAAGGCCCTGCCTACATCTCACGCGTCAGTGTTCATGATCCGAAGAATATTCTAAATGCGAAAAAAGCCATCAAAAAAGCCTTTGAAGTTCAGACGCAAGGTCTTGGTTTCTCTATTGTTGAAGTATTATCAACCTGCCCGACAAACTGGGGCCTTTCACCTCAAGAATCCATTAAATGGCTGGAAGAGAACATGATTCCCCATTATCCTTTGGGCGTGTTCCGTTCACCGGAGGAGGCGAAGAACGTTGGAGCTTGAAGCAATATTTGCTGGATTTGGCGGCCAAGGTGTCATGCTCATCGGGCAACTGGTGGCCTATAGCGGCATGCACGCCGGACTCAATGTGTCTTGGTTCCCATCCTACGGACCTGAGATGCGGGGAGGTACTGCCAACTGTTCAACGGTGCTTTCGGACGGCGTCGTGGGTTCTCCCATCGTCTCTCAACCCGATGCCCTAGTGGCAATGAACCGTCCTTCCCTGGAGAAGTTCCAAAAAGCGGTCAAACCCGGTGGAGTCATCGTCTATAACGCTTCGCTCATCAATATTAAACCGGACCGTTCCGATGTCCGTGTCATTGCAGTCCCGGCCAATGACATTGCTGCAGAGCTCGGCAGTGACAAGATCGCCAATATGGTCGCTTTGGGCGCACTGATTCAAGCGACAGGCGCTGTTACGTTAGATGATATTATGGCCTCGTTGAAGAAGGTTCTGCCGGAGCACCGCCATAACTTGCTTCCCCTAAACGAACAGGCGCTTAAACGGGGAATGGAACTCGCGGGCTAATAATCCTGAATATCTTTATGGCAGTCGATATCGTTCGACTGCTTTTTCTTTTTCCCCAATTTGTTTTGAAATCTAATTTCATCTTCATCATTCTGTCATACTTTCCCGTTTCCTAGGAATAATATCACTCTAAGGAAGTTTGTCCCAGCATGGTTAAAAGGGGGCGGGAATTGATGAAATCATCTCAAAGCTCCAGTGTTAACGGGAACGTAAATCCAGGGCGTTTTTGGGCCGGCCTGTTAACCGGTGTTTTTGGAACAGTATTTTTGATTACCGTGACGGGCTTTCTATTCCTGCGGGAGTCGGGATTAAGCATCTCCATCGATCAGGAGACCTTGGCCCGTCAGGTTCAAGAGCGAGTTCAGGTTGAAGTCGCAAAAGAATTACCCAATCTCCTTAGTAAAGTAAAGAACGATGTACCCAAAGCCATTTCGGAGAATCTTACCGACTTCAATGACGTCAGTATCCAGATCGGAAGTGGTAATTTTCCATTACCCCCGGAGGCTACGAACGTCTTCAAAGAAGAATTTCAAGGTATGGCCGAAGAGGCTGTTATCAAGACCATCGACGGCTTTATGCTTGATCCCTATGTTGAGCAGATTGGACTTGCTTCGTATGGGTTTGTCAAAAGCACGCTGCAAACGGAGTTTGTCGGAAAAACCTTTACGTTCCAAGCCAACCCTTGGTTGAGTATTCCCATCACCGTTCAAGGGAAAAGCAATGATTAGATTAATCAGGAGTCTAATGATCACAATGATCTAGAAAGAATCCATGTTTTTCTTGTACGACACCATAGTTTGTGGTATACTTCTACATGGTGTTTATCACACACGCATACGGACTCGGGTTCCGGTTGCTCCGATTTTGGGGTTGGGCTCGGGGATGAAGGATGCGGAGGAAGCAAAACCGATGGGGAAGGAGGTGACTCATTATGGCAGTAATCTCCATGAAACAACTGCTTGAAGCAGGTGTTCATTTCGGACACCAGACTCGTCGCTGGAATCCGAAGATGGCCACCTATATCTTTACGGAACGCAATGGAATCTACATCATCGACCTCCAAAAAACCGTGAAGAAAGTGGATGAGGCTTATAACTTCGTTAAGAGCATCGCGGCTGATGGCGGTACCGTACTATTTGTGGGTACCAAAAAGCAAGCGCAGGATGCCATTAAAGAAGAGGCCGTTCGTTGCGGTATGTACTATATCTCCCAACGTTGGCTTGGCGGACTTCTTACTAACTTCCGTACCATCCGTTCCCGCGTGGAGCGTTTGAAGAAGATTGAGAGTATGTCGATGGATGGTTCTTACGAAGTTCTGCCGAAGAAAGAAGTTCTCGAACTTGAGAAAGAACGGGAACGACTGGAGAAGTTCTTGTCCGGTATTCGTGATATGAACCGAATTCCCGACGCCATCTTTGTTGTCGATCCGCGCAAAGAGCGGATTGCTGTGGCTGAGGCTCGTAAGCTGGAGATTCCCATCGTTGCAATCGTCGATACCAACTGCGATCCCGACGAAGTGGATTATGTGATTCCAGGAAACGACGACGCCATTCGCGCAGTGCGTTTATTAGCAGGGAAAATGGCGGATGCCGTTATCGAAGGACGTCAGGGTGAACAGTACGACGAAGTCAACGAAACCGAAGCAATGGCTAACGAAGAAGCCACTGAAGAAGCTGTGGATATGTAAGAACGAAGAGGGGGTGGGACAGGGTTAGCTTTGTCTCACTCTTTTTTCATACCTACTTCTTCCTTTTTAAAGAGAATTAAAGTAATGACCAAAGGGAGGAATACATATGGAGATCTCCGCTTCCATGGTTAAAGAGTTGCGGGAGCGTACCGGCGCTGGTATGATGGATTGTAAAAAAGCGTTGGCTGAAAATGGTGGAGATTTGGACAAGGCCATCGATTTTTTGAGAGAAAAAGGATTGGCAGCTGCTGCCAAGAAAGCTAGTCGAATTGCCGCAGAGGGAATGGTCACTGCTTACGTCTCTCCGGATCATCGAGTTGGCGCTTTAGTTGAAGTCAACTGTGAAACGGATTTTGTGGCCAAAAATCCAGAGTTTTTGGAGTTCGTCGCTGAAGTTGCCCAGATCGTCGCTGAACAAAATCCTCAAGGCGTAAACGCCGAAGAAGCGGCTGGCGGCAAAGCGTTGGCCGATCTGACGTTGAAATCCGGAAAGGCCATTAAGGATCGTTTAACAGAGCTTATCGCCACCATCGGCGAGAATATGAATCTTCGTCGGTTTGCTCGTCTGGCTGTGGATGGGCAAGGCGCCGTCGAGTCTTATATCCATATGAACGGCAAAATCGGTGTTTTGACACAAGTCTCATGTACGCAAGCTTCCACGGCTGAAAAACCTGAATTTCTGGCATTGGTTCGAGACATGGGTATGCAAGTGGCAGCTGCGCGTCCGGATTATGTCCGTCGCGAGCAAGTTGGCGCAGAAATTTTAGAACGTGAGAAAGCTATCTATAAATCTCAGGCCATGGAAGAAGGGAAACCTGAAGCCATCGCTGAAAAGATCGTCCTCGGCCGAATCGACAAGTTCTTCAAAGAAATCTGCTTAATGGAGCAAATCTATATTAAAGATACGGATAAAACCGTTAATAAACTCTTAGCAGAAGTCGGAGCCTCTCTTGGAGATACACTGGACGTGGTTGCTTTCGCCCGATTTGAAAAAGGTGAAGGATTAGAGAAACGTCAAGATGATTTTGCAACAGAGGTTATGTCTCAGATCCAAAATTAAGGTGTGAAAGGAACACCCGATGTGGTGTTCCTTTTTTTATGCATAAAAATACATAAATTATTTGTTGCGTTTCGGAAAGAAACGGCAATCATGCAGGAGTCGACCAGGTCTGGAGCGAACATAATAATAGATACAAAAATTTTAAAAGACTTGCCGTTACTACCAACGCTTGTCCCGCGAAAATCGTGAGATAAAATGGAGGGTTATTGTTGCAGCAACCAAAATATAAGCGTATTGTTTTAAAATTAAGCGGAGAAGCCTTGGCCGGGGAGAAGGGTTTCGGGTTGGATCCTTCGGTTCTAAGTAGTATCGCAGAGCAAACCAAAGAAGTCTTTGAACTGGGAATTCAAATCGCCGTCGTTGTTGGCGGAGGTAATTTTTGGCGGGGGTTGGCAGGAAGCCATAATGGGGTTGATCGGGCTACTGCTGATTATATGGGTATGTTGGCGACGGTCATCAATGCTTTGGCTCTTCAGGATGCCTTTGAAAAAGCCGGCATGGAAACGCGAGTGCAAACTGCTATTGAGATGCGTGAGATAGCAGAGCCCTATATCCGACGACGTGCCATGCGGCATCTCGAGAAATCCAGAGTGGTTATATTTGCTGCCGGAACAGGAAACCCATTTTTTTCTACGGATACAACTGCTGCTTTACGCGCTGTAGAAGTTGATGCGGAGATCATTCTCATGGCCAAAAAGGTCGATGGCGTCTATTCTGCAGATCCGAAGAAAGACCCACAAGCCCACAAGTACGAAGATCTTGATTTTATGGATGTCCTCAAGAAGCGCTTAAGCGTCATGGATTCAACGGCGACATCCTTATGCATGGACAATCAAATACCAATCATTGTCTTTAATATCAATGAGTCCGGCAACATCCGCCGAATCGTTATGGGTGAAAAGATTGGAACAATTGTAAGAGGAGGTAGAGAGAATGATTAAAGAGATCCTCAAAGAAACAGAGGGCCACATGAAAGGGGTTATTGAATCGACTAAACGGGAGTTTGCCGCGGTTCGAACGGGACGCGCCAATGCATCCATTTTGGATCGCATCCATGTGGAATACTATGGAACCGAAACACCCCTCAATCAGTTGGCCAACATCTCCGTTCCCGAACCTCGGATGATTGTAATCCAACCTTGGGACAAATCAGCCTTTAGTGCGGTGGAGAAGGCCATTCTCAAATCGGATCTCGGACTCAATCCATCCAACGATGGGGCATCGATTCGATTGATCATTCCCCAACTCACAGAGGAACGCCGTAAAGAACTGGTAAAGCTCGTCAAGAAAGAAGCCGAAGAGAAACGGGTTGTCATTCGAAATCTGCGACGCGATACCAACGATAGGATAAAATCCTTGGAAAAAGATGCGAAAGTGCCTGAGGACGAGGTCAAAAAGGGCATTGAGGACGTTCAAAAATTAACCGACCGTTTTATCTCCGAAATCGATAAAATGTTAGAGCAAAAAGAACGGGAGATTATGGAGGTTTAACGTGCGCTTACCGATGAATCTGATCTCCAAATTGTTGTTTAAATCTCATCGCTCTTCAAAACAGCTTCCGCTTCGTGTTGAATCAGTTGCCATCAAACATTTGGCCATCATTATGGATGGTAATGGGCGTTGGGCAAAGAAAAGGAGTCTCCCTCGAACTTCAGGCCATAAAGAAGGGTTGGAACGGGTCAAAGAGATCATTCGAACCGTCTCAGACTTGGAGATCCCTTACCTAACACTTTATGCTTTTTCTACAGAAAACTGGAAGCGGCCTGAAGACGAAGTTGATTACTTGATGCAGCTCTTTGAGCATGTTCTCGATCATGATCTCCTAGAATTAATGGAGAATCATGTCCGTTTACGTTTCATTGGCATACGAGACGGATTAAGTCCACGTTTGATTGAATCCATGGAGCGTGCCGAATCTCTAACCATGAACAACACTCGATTACAGTTAAACCTGGCGGTCAACTATGGCAGTAGAGCCGAATTAACCTTTGCCATAAGGAATATTGTCCAAAAGGCGCTGGATGAGGGCTTAGATCCTCAATGTATCGACGAGAAGATGGTGGATGAACATCTTTGGACTACGGGAATACCCGATCCGGATCTCTTGATTCGACCCAGCGGAGAACAGCGCTTAAGTAATTTTTTGTTATGGCAATGCGCTTATACCGAGTTCTATTTTACATCGACGTTTTGGCCCGATTTTGACCGAGCCGAGCTCGAAAAGGCGATTCAAGTTTTTTCGGAACGTGATAGACGCTTTGGACGTATCAAAGGAGAATAACGATGAAAGCAAGGATTATCTCGGGAATTCTTGGCGGTTTATTGCTGCTATTCCTCTCTTATACCGGAGGCCTATGGCTTGCGGCGGGAGTTGGATTTCTAATTGTTCTTGGTGTTTACGAATACCAACAACTGATCAAAGGCATGGACTTGTCTATTCCCTTCCCGCTATTATTAGGTTCTGGACTGATATACCTATTTTTATTGATCAGTCCAGGGATGGAAGCTATCCCATGGGGGCCTTTGGGATTTGCAGGGATTATCATAGCCATATTTACCTTTGTTGTTCTCTTGCGAGAACTATGTTACCGTGATCTAAAAAACACCTTTGCGAAGACCAGCGCAATGATCTTCGGTTTGGTCTATCCATGCATTCTCCTCTCATATATCATATTGATTCGTAAACTCCCGGAGCCATATGGAATGCATTTATTATTCATGACATATCTTCTAACTTGGGGTACGGATACCGGCGCTTATTTCGTCGGAGTTCATTGGGGCCGCCATTCTCTAGCTCCCAAAGTAAGTCCGAAAAAGAGCATTGAGGGAGCCATTGGCGGGCTTGTCGTCGGTTCGTTGGCGGGTATTATTTATGCGATTTGGGCAAAATTACCCGTCCTTCCCTGGGTGGTGATCATCCCATTTGCGACGATCATCGGACAGTTAGGAGACCTCTTCGAATCCATGCTCAAGCGTGGCGCTAATATCAAAGACTCTGGACATTTTCTGCCCGGGCATGGAGGAGTATTGGACCGTTTCGACAGTATGATGTTCACTGCGCCATTCATCTACTATCTTGCGCTCTTGTGGCTTTCGGGATTTTGAGAGGCGGAAAATAAGATGGGTTGGAGACAATGGCTTGCGATTTTGGCAATCCTTGTCGGTGTTCTTTTAGGAGTCCATTATATACTCCCTTATGTTGCCCCGTTTATTCTGGGAATTTTCTTATCCAGCTTGATTGAGCCCATGGTTCGTTGGATCGAAAAGAGTGTCAAATCACGCCGGATTGCAACATGGGTTGTCTTCGGATGGTTCATCGCATTCTTTGTCGCTGTACTGCTATGGGCTATAGGTGGAGCGACCCGTGAAATTCGCGGATTACTCCAAGAATTGCCCCGAACGATCCAGAGGTTTCATATGGGGTTGGCTTGGCTAAATCAGCATTTACCCCCATGGAGTCTAACCTCTCAACCCGAAATAAATCGTATATTTATCCAGGCAGTGGAGGGCCTTCTTTCGATAGTCTCCCGTTTTGTCCTGGATTTGGCAGGTTGGCTTGAGAAATTGCCTGGAATCTTCGGTTCAATGGCATTAGCCTTTGTTGCTGCCTTTTTCTTTACTCGAGATAAGGTTTATTGGCAGCGATTCATACGAAGACTACTACCAACCGCCTTCCTCAAAGTCTCCAAACAATTGGCCAACGAACTCCTTATGACCGTTCTGCAGATGGTTCGCATGGAGATCGTTATGATGGCATGGACTTTTTTGTTGAGCGGCATAACGTTATTCGGGATGGGATATGAGCGCCCCTGGTTTTTTGCATTACTCATCGCTATCTTGGAACCTTTGCCGATGATGGGCCCAGCCGTCATTCTCCTACCGTGGTCCGGTTGGTTAATGGCCATGGGACAATGGCGATTTGCCTTGATAATAATGGCGTTGAGCGGGGTAATATTCCTCTCCCGTCAATGGGGAGAGCTGCATTTTGTCGGTAAAAAACTCGGGCTTAATCCCTTATGGACGATTATGGGAATCGCAGTGGGTTTCCAATGTTTTGGAGTTCTTGGATTGTGGATCGGTCCGATGATCCTATTGCTGATGCGTACTGCTCTCTCAATTCTTCTTGCCACCAACTTCGATGGGGAGAAGCCTATCGATATCCACACCTAAAATGACAATTCGGTGATTGTTCACCATGCTATATTAGACAGGCATTGAACGGAACTTATATCGCTAGATACCGTTAATTATATGATAAGAGAGTCGAGGTGCCTCATGCCTTCACTAGTCATCATTGGATCAACCGGATCTATCGGCCGACAAACCCTAGAGGTTGTCGATGAGTTTAATGACTTCCAGGTGGTGGGTTTGGCTTCCTTTCGGAATATTACACTCTTAGCTGAACAAATTATAAAATACAATCCTTTAGCCGTTGCGCTCATCGATGCGGAACAGGGAGAGGCATTAAGAACTCTGGTTCCCCAATGGAGTGGGGAGTTGCTCCTTGGCACCGATGGGCTCGAAGAGTTAACGGCGAGGGATGATTATCAGATCTTGGTTAGCGCTGTAGTGGGGGCAGCGGGTATTTCTCCGACGATCACTGCAATCCGACATGGCAAGACCATTGCATTGGCTAATAAGGAGACGTTGGTTTCGGCCGGAGCCATCGTGATGGAAGAAGCACGGCGACAGAATGTCTGTATTTATCCGGTGGACAGTGAACATAGCGCCATCTTTCAATGCTTGGAAGGACGCCGGTTGGAGGATATGAGAAGAATCTATCTAACAGCTTCCGGCGGCCCTTTTCGCACATTATCCCGAGAGGATATTGAAAAGGTTAGACCGGAAGCCGCTCTCGCCCATCCGACATGGTCAATGGGTGGTAAGATCACGATAGATAGTGCGACGTTAATGAATAAAGGCTTGGAAGTCATGGAAGCTCATTGGCTTTTTGCTCTACCTTACGATGATATCGAAGTGGTCGTGCACCCCCAAAGCATTATTCACTCCATGGTGGAGTTGAAGGATGGGTCTATAATCGCTCAATTAGGTCCGGCGGATATGCGATTACCCATCCAACTGGCATTGTGCTATCCGGAACGGCGTCATAACCCATTTCAACGCATTCATCCCTTGGCGTTAAGCCGATTAGATTTTGAAGCGCCGGATTTAACGCGATTTCCTTGTCTCGAATCGGCTTATTATGCTGGAAGAAAAGGCGGAACAATGCCTGCGGTGTTGAATGCCGCCAATGAGATGGCTGTTGAGGAATTTCTCCAAGGCCGAATTGGATTTTACCATATCTCTGATCTGATTTGTCGGATTATGGAGGAACATGATCGTAGGGATTGGCGGGCTCAGCCTGGACTTGAAGAGATTCTCGCTGTAGACCGTTGGGTCCGAAGCGAATTTCATCGTTGGTTAAGGGGGATTTCACATTGAATCTGGCGAGCAATCTAAGTGTTATCTATTTTATCCCGTTCACATTGATTCTGCTCAATTTTATCGTGGTCATTCATGAACTTGGGCATTTTTGGGTTGCCCGTCGAAACGGCATACGAACACCGGAGTTTTCCGTGGGTTTTGGCCCCTTGATTGCAAAGACCGTTCATAACGGTGTTCAATACTCTTTGCGAGCCGTCCCGTTGGGAGGATTCGTCAAGATTGCAGGGATGGCCATCGCGCTAGAAGGCGATGAGACCAACGAAGACCAAGAGATCCCGCAAAAGGAACGTTTTGATAGCTTATCGTTGATTAAAAAAATTGCGATCATTGTGGCTGGACCCATCAACAATCTCCTGCTCGCCTTTGCCACTTTGATCCTGATGCCGATCTTTTTAGGCGTTCCGATGGATATTCAAACCGATCAAGCCATTATCGGATTTGTGGACGCCAAGACCCCTGCCTATGAGGCTGGACTAACTACAGGGGATCGGATCGTTTCCATTGATGGAAATCCGATTGAAAAATGGGAGGATTTGGTTAATACCGTCAATCGAAATCCGGAAAAACCTTTACGTTTTGTGATACAGCGCGGTGATCGGACCTTTGAACGAACGATTAAACCGTATCGTCATCCCGGCACCCATAAGGGATTGATCGGAATTCAAGCGCCCATCGTCTTTGAGAAGCTTCCCTTGAATGAAGCGGTGGTCTATGGCGTCAAACAGTCGTTCTACAGTATTGTAGCCGTAGTTGAAGCCGTTGGACGTTTGATCGTCGGCAAAGAGCGGGCCAGTGGAATTGGACCCATTGGAATGGTGGGAACAATTCAACAAGCGACGAATAGCGGGATGTTCTATTTGCTGTCGATCTTTGCGTCTTTCAATCTGTTTCTCGGTTTCTTTAATCTTTTGCCCATCCCGTTGCCATTGTTAGATGGCGGGTGGGTTTCCATCCTTATATTGGAGCGATTGAGAAAGAAAGAATTTACGCCTAATCAAAAATCCATTGCTCAGATGATTGGATTAGGGCTTATGTTGGCGCTGTTTGTTCTGATTACTTTGGGGGATATTACAAGTGAAGTCCGACGTTTTATCAACTAAATGGGCTTTGGTTGCAAATGCGTTGATAACAAAGGAGCGTAATGATGTCTAGGGATCGAGGAAAGAGTCCATGGTTGGATCCGAATAAAGAGGGACGAGGGGGAGGGCGGCAATCCCATCGCTATTGCGGACGTTGCGGAAACTCTGTTCGAAAATTTCGCATCCTTCGTGGTTTAAACCTTTGTGAGCTCTGTGTTCGCGAGTTGGAAAAGCGACGGGACGGCGTATCGTCGTGTCGTGCATGTGGTAAAATGGCTGGCAAAGAGCTTAAAGAACATGGTGGTTATTGTAAGGAATGTGTCTGCCCGGCTTGTGGAAAACCCGACCCGGAGAATGTGCGCCGAATTGGATTATGTCGGGCATGTTCCAAAGGGATCGGTGGTATCTGCCGACAATGCGGTAAAGAAGCAGAAGCCCAAGTCCGAAAGAACCATGGATTGTGCAACCAATGCGCTGCGGCGAATGCAGTTAAAAAGTCGTAGACAGCGGAGACACTCCTCTTTTATAATTGTAAGGGTGAATTAAGCTTAAGGAGCGGGTATTTTGAAGCGATTACCTACCCGACCCATTCATATTGGTGGCAAAACCATTGGGAATTCAGCGCCAATTCTCGTGCAATCCATGACTTCAACACCAACGACGGATATTCAAGCCACACGTGATCAGATCCAACGATTGGCTGCTGCGGGTTGCGAATTAGTTCGTGTCGCTGTTCCCGATCGGGAAGCCGCATTGGCATTGCGTGAGGTCGTCAAAGATTCGCCGATTCCGGTTGCCGCTGATATCCATTTCGATTATCGCCTGGCTTTGCTTGCTTTGGAAGCCGGTGTATCAAAGCTTCGAATTAACCCCGGCAATATTGGGGCTGCCGATCGTGTGCGCGCAGTGGTTCGCGAGGCGATGAATCGAGAAGTTCCCATTCGAATTGGTGTAAACGCCGGCTCATTGTCACCGGAGATATTGAATCGTTTTGGCGGACCAACTCCTGAAGCGATGGTCCAAAGCGCCAAGGAGCAGATTGATGTCTTGGAGACCATGGGTTTTGAACAGATCGTCATCTCTTTAAAGGCATCCAATGTTTTAACAACGATTCAAGCCTACCGTAGGATGTCGACGATCTGCAACTATCCCTTGCACTTAGGAATCACTGAGGCCGGAAGTCTGCTGACGGGCAGCATTCGTTCATCGGTGGGTTTAGGAATTCTTTTATCCGAAGGCATCGGAGATACGATCCGCGTATCGCTGACCGGCGATCCGACAAAGGAGATTCGTGTTGCCTATGAAATCTTAAAATCCTTAGAGCTTCGCGAGAGAGGCCCTGTCGTTATATCCTGTCCGACTTGTGGACGATGCGGCATCGATCTGGAACGCTTGACCGAACGGGTGGAGACCATCGTCTCGGAGATCGAAGAACCGATTCATATTGCAGTCATGGGATGTGCTGTTAATGGACCCGGGGAGGCGCGTCAAGCTGATCTTGGCATCGCAGGCGGTCGTGGAGAAGGATTGATCTTTCGAGAAGGACGAATCATTCGCAAAGTATCCGAAGCGGATCTTCTAAAGGCATTCCAAGACGAACTCAAGATCTATATCGATGATATGAAAGCTTTTTCGTCCCAAGCAAAGGAGGCCCATTCATGAAATTATCCCATTTATTCCTGCCAACACTCCGTGAAACACCATCGGAAGCAGAGATCATCAGTCATCAATTGATGCTTCGCGCCGGCCTAATACGAAAATCATCTGCAGGGATCTATACATATCTGCCTTTGGCTCACCGCGTCATAAAAAAGGTCATTCGAATTATTGAAGAGGAGATGGACCGGGGCGGAGGGCAGGAGTTGATGCTGCCGATCGTTCAACCCTCGGAGATCTGGAAAGAGACCGGACGTTGGGATGTCTACGGCGATGAGATGTTTCGCCTTAGGGACCGTCATGGACGAGAGTTTTGTCTGGGACCGACCCACGAGGAGATCATTACAACACTGGTTCGGAACGAAGTTCGCTCTTACCGGGACCTTCCTCTGCGTCTATATCAGATTCAGAATAAGTATCGGGATGAGATTCGTCCACGCTTTGGAATTATGCGGGGTCGTGAGTTTATCATGAAGGATCTCTATTCATTCGACCGGGATGAGGAAGGTTTAAAGGCAAGTTATGATGCGATGTATGAAGCTTATTGCCGTATATTTACCCGATGTGGCTTGAAGTTTCGTCCCGTGGAGGCTGATTCCGGCGCCATCGGTGGTGATGCCAGCCATGAATTTATGGTCTTGGCCGAGGCGGGAGAGGCAGTTATCCTATACTGCGATCAATGTTCATATGCGGCAAATATTGAAAAGGCATCATCCATTCCACTCGATTGCGATGAATCAGAAGAGTTGTCGACGATGAAACGCGTGGAGACGCCCGGAAAGACCTCCATCGATGCTGTGGGTGATTATCTAAAGATCAATCCGGATAGAATTGTAAAGACACTCTTCGTCCAAACGGCGGAACAGCTTTTGGCTGTCCTTGTACGGGGCGATGATGATATTAACGAGATCAAGCTAGGGAATATTATAAATTCAAAGTTTCATTGGGCAACTCCTGAAGAGGTCGCGATGGTCGCGCCGTTACCCATTGGTTACGTGGGTCCCATTAATCTCCCGAAAGAGATTCGGATCATCGCGGATCAACGTGTGATGAAGATGAAGACTGCGGTTTGTGGCGCCAATGAAGAGGGATTCCATTTAACGGGTGTGCGCCCGGGTCAAGACTTTACTGTACACGAAGTCGTCGATCTCCGATCCGCTCGATCCGGTGATGGATGCCCCCATTGCGCCGGTCGCTTGCAGGAAGTGCGTGGCATCGAAGTCGGACACATCTTTAAGCTAGGCACAAAGTATAGTAAGTCTCTGCAAGCAGTCTATCTCGATGAATCCGGAACTGAAAAAACCATTGTCATGGGGTGCTACGGTATCGGAGTCACCCGAACTGTTGCTGCTGCGATCGAACAGTACAATGATGATAATGGGATCATATGGCCGGTTCCCATCGCGCCCTATCATGTGATTGTGGTGCCGGTCAATAAGGAACAACTTCCTGTTGCAGAAGAACTCTATTCACAACTGCGGAACGCAGGGATTGAAGTTGTCTTGGATGATCGTGATGAACGTCCTGGAGTGAAGTTCAAAGATGCGGATCTCATCGGCATTCCACTCCGTATTACCCTTGGCCCGAAGAGTTTAGCCAATTCCGAGGCTGAAGTTCGTATACGAGCTACGGGTGAGGATCTTCGATGGTCCATGGATGATGTGGTGTCGCGAACCCAAGAATTTATCCGGAACGCTTTTCTTCGTATTGAAGAGGAGTTGAAATCATGAAGATCGATGCGGTAATTCCCGCATATAATGAAGCCCGCACCATCGGTCAGGTGGTTCGAACCGCCAAGGCATGTCGCCTGCTGCGCGATGTGATCGTTGTTAGTGATGGTTCGACGGATGGGACAGGCCAAATCGCACAGCGATTAGGAGCTCGGGTTATTGAGCTTTCTCCAAACCAAGGGAAGGGTGCGGCAGTCGTCACCGGTGTCAATGCCACAGATGCCGATGTCATTGTCCTACTGGACGCGGACCTTGTCGGGTTAAGAGTAAAACACATTCAACAATTGATAGCCCCTGTCAATCAGGGTCAGGCTGATATGACCATTGGAATGTTTAAATCCGGTCGTAAGATTACCGATCTTTCTCAACGATTGGCTCCTTTTCTCAGCGGTCAACGGGCGATCGTCCGCAGCATTTTCGATGGTTTAACCGAATTGGAACTGACCCGGTATGGAGTGGATATTACCATCAGTCGTTTTGCCAAGCAGAATGGTTTAAGAGTCCAAACCATCAGTCTCTTCGGTATTACTCAAGTTATGAAAGAAGAAAAATTAGGCATCTGGAAAGGATTTTCATCTCGCCTCAAGATGTATTGGGAGATTATGCTAGCATTAGGCATCAAGATCACCAATCGGTGATATATCCCTTGTCGTCCACACCAACTTAAAACTACTATGCCTAGGTTACGTCAATGGAAGTTGGTGTGGCCGACGGCTAACGGAGGTTTTCATGGCTCGGTCATATGAGGTTCAACCCACGCAACGATCATTAGCCGATATTATGGGGGGGATTCATGAGATCCCTCTTTCTTATGCTGCGCAAAGTGTCATTGCAGAGGTCTATATCCATCGGGTAATTGTGCATGTGGATCACCGCCAATGGAAAATGGAGCTTTATACGCCCGAACCTGTGCCTGAAGAACTCCGTAACGAGATCCAATCGGCTGTCGAAAAACGAATGGGGGATGTCTCCCAGGTCGAACTCGTTTTTATTTCTCGAAGCGATCTACCGCCGATTCAGGAACGGTTTAAGGTGGCTTGGCATCGTATTCTCCAACGCATCCGTCAGGAACTGCCCGCTGCTATCGGATGGTTGACAGAGACTCCGCCGATCTGGGGAGATGACTCCTCATTGGAATGGTTAGTCCCTAATGAAGTCGGAGAAGCCTACCTAGTAAAACGCCGTGACTATATCGAACGCGTGGTCTGGGATGAATTAGGAGAACGTCCTCGGATACTCTTTACGGTCGAGCCTGAGCTGGAGATTTCATATGAAGGTGAAGAGATCAGTAGGGAAGAAGAGACTTATATGGCCTCTCTTATTGCAGCAGCTGAAAAGGCTTCTTCGTCGACACCAAGGGCTCCATCGGCTTCTCAGGGAAAACAAGGCGGTTTTGAACGGAAGCGCAACGGTTCAGTCCTGGGGAAAGAGATTAAAGGAGCCCCAAGAAGTATCTGCGAGATAACGGAGGAAGAAAACGGATTAGTCATCGAGGGAGAAGTCTTTCGTTTTGAAGGCAGAGCATTAAAGACAGGGAAGATGCTCTGGATGATGGATGTCTCGGACAAGACCGATTCGATCACGGTAAAAATCTTTCAACGCAATAATAACGAAGATATCTCTGAAAAGATATCCAAGGGAATGCTCCTGCGCATCAAGGGTGATGCACAAATGGATCGGTTTACCGGTGAATTAACGTTGATGGCCTCAGAGATTCAGCCCTTACCCAAGATTGAACTTAGGGATGATGCTCCGGTTAAGCGGGTTGAGCTTCATTTGCATACCAAGATGTCGGCTATGGATAGTACGTTGGATACAGCCACTGCTATCAAAACAGCGGCGTCGTTAGGGCATCCGGCTGTGGCCATTACTGATCATGGTGTTGTTCAAGCTTTCCCAGAGGCCTACGAAACAGCCCGCAAGTGTGGTATTAAGGTCATCTATGGCCTCGAAGGCTATCTGGTCAACGATGGAGAGCCGATTGTACGACAAGCAACCTCAGAGCGTTGGAGCGAACGAGATATCGTGGTGTTGGATATCGAGACCACAGGGTTGATGCCGGGTCGTGATGAACTGTTGGAGATCGGTGCCGTCAGAATCCATAATTCACAGATCATCGATACGTTTCAAACCTTTGTAAGGCCTACCCGTGAGATACCTCGCAATATTCAACAATTAACCGGAATAACCCCGGCGATGGTGCAGGATGCCCCCCATCCCGATGAAGCCCTTCGCCGATTATTGGAATATATAAACGATGCAGTCTGGTCAGCTCATAACGCCGGTTTTGATATGGGCTTTATCAACCATGGTCTGCGTAAATACTTGAATCGTGATGATAGACCCACCACCATTGATACATTGGGTCTGGCTAGGGCTCTATGGCCGGAATGGAAGAATCACAAGCTTGGAACGGCGGTCAAAGAACTAGGAATCCATCTGGATAATCATCACCGTGCCATCGACGATGCGAGGGCCACGGCCGAGTTGATGATTAAAGCCTTGAAACGTCTGGAAGAGCGAGATATCTTTCAATTTGATGCCATCAATCGTCTCGTTGATGAGATATCCTTGGATAACCTTAGAACATACCATATCACGATTCTGGCTCAAAACCAGGTTGGACTAAAGAACCTTTATCATCTGGTGTCAAGAGCCCATATTGATTATTTTCATCGCCACCCCCGCATACCCCGGTCGCTGTTGTCTCAATACCGCGACGGTCTCTTGCTGGGAAGCGCCTGCGAAGCCGGGGAGTTTTTTCAATCACTTCTGGAAAATCAACCGGAGGATCGGATCAAAAGTATCGGAGCGTTTTACGATTATTTTGAGATCCAACCCATAGATAACAACGAATTTTTGGTGCGGGAAGGGAAAGTCACGAGACAGGAACTCCAAGCGCTAAATCAACGCGTTATCGAGCTCGGCGAGGAGCTAGGGAAGACTGTGGTCGCCACAGGCGATGTCCATTTTCACCGACCGGATGATGAGGTCTTTCGCCGGATTCTCATGGCTGGACAGGGCTTTGATGATGCGGATCGTCAAGCGCCGCTTTATATGCGTACGACCCAAGAGATGTTGGATGCCTTCGATTATCTTCCGGCGGATGTCGCACGAACCGTTGTCATCGATAACCCCGTTCGGATCGCCGATTCGATTGAGACGTTAAAGCCAGTGCCCGATGAGTTCTTTCCTCCGATCATCCCAGGAGCGGACGAAGAGATCCGGGAGATGACCTATGCACGGGGAAGAGAGATGTATGGCGATCCCATGCCGTCTGTGGTGGCAGAACGATTGGAGTGGGAGCTAAAAAGTATCATTGGTCATGGCTACGCTGTTCTCTATTTAATCGCACAGAAACTGGTCAAACGCTCATTGGATGATGGATATCTGGTGGGATCCCGGGGTTCGGTGGGTTCATCGTTGGTGGCTACCTTTTGTAACATCACGGAGGTTAATCCGTTGCCAGCCCACTATCTATGCCCGTCGTGCAAGCACAGTGAATTTTTAGAAACGGGCGCTATTGGCTCTGGTTATGATCTTCCTCCGAAGGACTGTCCGGAATGTGGCAGCGCCATGCGTCGCGAGGGTCAGGATATTCCCTTCGCCACCTTTATGGGATTTGACGGCGATAAGGAGCCGGATATCGACTTGAACTTCTCCGGCGATTACCAAGGCGTGATCCATAAATACACGGAGGAACTCTTCGGAAAAGACTATGTATTCCGGGCAGGAACCATCACAACATTGGCTGAGAAGACGGCCTTTGGTTTTGTCCGTGGTTACCTTGAGGAACGTCGAGTCAAAGCCCGCAGCGCGGAGATGAATCGATTGGTCCAGGGCTGCAGTGGGGTGCGGCGTTCAACGGGACAGCATCCCGGTGGAATGATGGTGGTTCCCACCGGACAAGACATTCTAAACTTTACACCGGTTCAGTATCCTGCCAACGATCGAAACGCTGGCTGGATCACAACGCACTTTGATTATCACTCCCTTAGCGGACGTTTGGTCAAACTCGATATCCTCGGCCATGATGATCCCACGGTCATTCGGATGCTGCAAGATTTAACAGGGATTGAACCTAAGACCGTGCCCCTAAACGACCCGAGGACAATGCAAATCTTTTCGTCCATTGAACCTTTGGGATTAACCCCCGAAGATATGGGTTTCAACTTGGGAACATTGGGTATTCCCGAGTTTGGCACAGAGTTTGTCCGCCAGATGCTGGATGATACCCGTCCAACGTCCTTCTCGGAGTTGATCTATATTTCAGGCTTGTCTCACGGAACCAATGTGTGGTTGGGAAATGCTCAAGATCTGATTAAAAATGGCATAGCCACATTGAAAGAGGTTATCTGTACCCGTGATGACATTATGAACTATCTGATCTATAAGGGATGTCCGCCCAAGTTTGCGTTTAAGACCATGGAGAAGGTTCGTAAAGGGAAGGGTCTGACGGAAGAGGATATTGAAGAAATGAAGGCCCATAACGTCCCGGACTGGTATATTGATTCCTGTCAAAAAATCAAATATATGTTCCCGAAGGCCCATGCCGTAGCTTACGTGATGATGGCGTTTCGCATTGCCTATTTCAAGGTGCATCATCCCATTGCTTTCTACGCCACCTATTTCACGGTTCGCGCCGATGAGTTCGATGCCGACTTGGTTGTTCATGGTAGGGATTATCTCTTGGAACAGATGGATCTCATTCGTAAAAAAGGTAATGATGCCACGCAAAAGGAGAAGAATCTCTTGACGATTCTAGAGATCGTCAACGAGGCAATGCTGCGTGACGTCAAATTCCTTCCCGTGGATCTCTACCGTTCCGATGCAAGGCAATTCATCATCACCGGTGACGGACTCCTGCCCCCGTTGGCTTCGCTTCAGGGAATGGGGGAGAATGCAGCCCGTAGTCTGGCTTCGGCTCGGGAAGATGGGGAGTTTACTTCGATCGATGATCTAAAAACCCGAGCACGTTTAAGTTCCGCAGTAATTGACGTCTTAAAAACCCATGGTTGTCTGATGGGGCTTCCCGAGTCGGATCAGTTGTCTCTCTTTTAAATAACTGTCATGGATAAGTCATTAAGCTTTTAGGGAGTATTGACACTGGGCTAACATACGCCCTTTAGCGTCTTTCACTTGGAATATTATCGGATCTTTATAGAAGTATTGGGTGGGAATCTTACCGATAAAACCCCTTGACGTATTGGTTCCAAGGATCGTACTATAATAACCCCGATATTTGATCTCGTGGATCATCATACCGATAACCAAGATATATGCTTCATTCTCGGCTAATTCCGGCAGGATGAGGAGATTTGAATTAAAACGTTCCCAATGGCTCTGAAGGGATCCCACATCACGAGTGACAAGAATAAATGGCGGCGCCGAGCCGCTTTCAAACTGCTCAAACCCCATGAAGGAGATGGGGATATACTGAACCGTTGGATAAGGGAATACCAATGATCGACTCAAGAAAAACACTCCTTTCCATGATTCAATGCATAGGTATCATATGATAAATTGAAAAGGAGGTACCTTGTACGAGACCGCTGAAGAATACATGATCTAAAAAAGCTCTCCGTCCTGGAGAGCTTTTTGTTCATAAAGCGTCTCTATGTTAAACCCTGTTATCTGGAGACCGGAAGGCCAACTAAGACGGTCTCTAATCCATTTCTGAAGAGATCATTTGCTTCATAGGCTTTTTTGTTCTTTGGGAACGTTTCATGATTCGATGCGATATCCATTTGTTGAGTGGATGCCATCTCCAACGTTGTGGTGGTGATGGGCTTTAGCATATTGCTTTGATCCGATGCAATCTCCAGCGAAGATGATTTTTGAGGAAATAGCATTAGGGATGTTAGAAGAAATAATGAGAAACACGCGGCGGTTAATGATAGATGTCGAATATTATGCATCCACCATGTGCCCGATAGCGTGACGGCTTCAGCTCCATTGATTTGGCGGTGGAATATTTCAAGCAAAGATTCTGGAGGAACAGGCGCCGTCAAACTTCCCATCATTTGTTTAAGATCGGTCAATGCTTGATATTCACGGTCACAGACGGAGCACTGCGACAAATGATATCTTATGATGCGGCGCTCGTCTCCATTGAGTTCTTGGTCGATATAGGCTGAAAGTTGACTCTGGATACGGTAGCAATTCATCGGATGGTCCCTCCCTCATGCAGATAAGGTGCGATAAGTCCTCGTAGGAGTCTCCGTCCTCGATGAATTCTTGAACGGACCGTTCCTAACGAGCATTGAAGGATCTGGCTGATTTCTTCATAAGAGAATCCTTGAATATCACAGAGAACAACCGCTGCCCGAAACTCATTGGGAATCTTCTTAAGAGCCTCCTGAATGATCCTGCCCAATTCGGTTCGGAGTGTTAAATCCTCAGGAAGATGAGTCTCATCCGGCACTTCCGGAGTTTTCTCCTGCTCCATATGGGGTAGAGGTTCATCCAGTGAACTGGTATACGGACGTCGTTTCTTTTTCCGGTAGTTATCGATGAAGAGGCGATAGATAATCTGATAGACCCACCGATCAAAGGCGGTTCCCAATTCAAAACGTTGGAAATTGCGGTAAGCTTTGAGCAATGCTTCTTGCAGTAAATCCTGGGCATCATGAGTATCGCCGGTTAAACGATATGCAAAATGGTAGAGAGCCCGCTCATGGTCGCGAACCAAACTCTCGAAGTCTTCAACCGGCCGTCTTTGAACCGATGACTGCAGTGAAAGCGCATTTTCGTGCAACAACGACATCACCTTTCTTCCGTTATCTGTGACGCTCTTTAGAATAAAGATTCGCCATTCCAAATCGTTAGGTCACAGACTTGGATACTCCCGGAATGGATATTCGTACCCGTATTTAAATGGATATGAATCGAGTGGATTACGTCAACTTCCTTCATTGTAAAACGAGGCACACAAGCCTGTCAAATAAATTGCTACTCCAATTCCTGGGGACGTGCTGCCAACTTGACACGTAGCGTAATGAGTTTGCTTTTTCGCCAGACAAGAAGATCGATGGATTGACCAACCTTCATTTCCTTGATGAGCTTTGCCAGATCGGTAGGGGAGTCCACGACTTTCCGATCGATCTCTTTGATGACGTCGCCGGCTTGAAGACCGGCTTTTGCAGCAGGAGAGTTTTTGGCCACGCCTTCGACATAGACGCCGTTTTTGAAGTTGATTCCAAGATAGGCTCCGAGTTTATCATTGATGGGAAGCATCGATATGCCCATCCAAGGAACAGGGGGATGATCGATCTTGCCTTTTCGAATCAACTCATCCAGATGATTCTTCGCTAAATTTATGGGGATGGCGAATCCCATACCTTGTGCATTGGAGAGAATAGCTTCATTGATTCCCACCACCCGACCGGAGAGATCGATCAGTGGACCGCCGCTGTTGCCGGGATTGATAGCGGCGTCGGTCTGAATCAAATAACCGGATTCATCGGGGTTTTCTAAGGAACGGCCCAATGCACTGATGATTCCGAAAGTCACCGTTTCGTGGAATCCAAAGGGGTTCCCGATCGCCACGACCCATTGTCCGGGTTCCAGCTGATCCGAATCGCCCATTTCGACAAAGGGAAGGTCTTTTGCCTCGATCTTAACAACAGCCAGATCCGTTTTTTGATCGGATCCCACGAGGCGGCCTTTGAACTTTCTTCCATCGTTCAATGTAACCATCAGTTGATGAGCGCCACGGATTACATGTTCATTGGTGAGGATATGTCCATTGGGGTCGATAATAAAGCCAGATCCGGTTCCGCGTTGTTCACGTTTGGGCGTTTCAATGGAACCGGGGAAAAATTCCCGAAAGAAATCGGGGATCATGACGGGTCCGGATACGGTTCGAACCGTATCGATATATACCACGGCGGGGGAGACGCGCTTGCGTGCCGCAATAATCGCGTTTTCCCCGATGGGCGCCGTCGAATGGGGAAGTACTTCATCCATGCTTTTGGAGGCGTTTCCAGAAGGAAATGCTCCAATATTCTGTGGTTCTGACCGAGAGGGCATATAAGCGATAAAAAGGGCCGACGTTACCATTGAACTTACGATAGCAACAAGCAAAATAGGCCAATAATCACGCAAACGCTTCATGTCGATCCTCCTTAAAATGCTAATTTCTCATAATACTTATTTTAAACGGGGGATGAACAGGAAAGTTCCCAGACATTTTTACGAAAATTCCCCGAAAAAAAGAGGAATTTTTTTACCAGAGTGGAATATATATTATAGTTTACCAGGATATACTTTATTATTAAGCCTATATATACAGCTTAACATAGGTTTTTGTATTTTAAATAGTGGAGCGAAAAAAATGGCATTAAGTATGACGGGATTTGGCCGAGGTACCGCGGAAGATGAAAAATACCAAATAACTGTTGAGTCCAAAAGCGTAAACCATCGGTTTCTTGAGATTAATCTACGGATACCCCGTTCGTACCATTGGTTGGAGGATAAGTCTCGCCAGATCATTCAAAATGCTTTTCAACGCGGAAAGTTCGAGGTTTTTATCCAAGTCAGACTGCAACCTCAGGAAATGCAAAGAATAAGGGTTAATTTTCCTCTTTTGGAAGGATATTTAAAAGCCTATAGCGAAATTAAAGAGCGCTATTCCATTGAAGGTCGTCTGGAATTCTCCGATCTTATGGCGTTGGACGGAATCTTTCAACCGGAAGAGACTCCAGAAGATCCCGAACGTATGATAAATCTCTTGAATAAAGCAATGACGGCGGCACTGGAAGAGCAACGTACGATGCGTCTTCAAGAAGGTATTGCGCTAACCCGTGATCTCAACCTCCGAATGGATCGTTTGGAAGAAGAGATGAAATCTGTGGCGGCGACTGCCGGTAATCTTCCATCGATATATCGGGATAAATTACATCGTCGCTTAGCAGATATGATGAGCGGCCAAACCGTCGATGAGAATCGCATTGCTTTAGAGATTGTTTTATTTACGGATCGCGCTTCCATTGATGAGGAGATAACACGATTCGGCAGTCATCTTGCCCAATTTCGTTCATCAATGGAAAAGAATGAGGCTGTGGGAAGACGCTTGGATTTTTTGGTTCAAGAGATCAACAGGGAAGTCAATACCATAGGTTCCAAGGCAAATGATTTGGGGATCTCGCAACACGTCGTCAACATAAAAACGGAGTTGGAAAAGGTCAGAGAGCAGATTCAGAATATCGAATAGGAGGTGAAAGAGAGAATGCCGTTACCCAAACTTTCTATCGAGGAAAAGAAGCAGGCTCTAAAGAAGGCTCAACAAGTAAGGAGCCAACGGGCGAAGATCCGTCAGGATCTGAAAGCCGGAAAAACCACCATCCGACAAGTTTTGGAGAGCATCGACAATGATGTGGTGGCGAAGATGCGGGTTGCATATCTATTAGAATCGCTTCCTCGCATCGGAAAAGTCAGAACCCGAAAGATCATGAATGATATCGGGATTGACGAGACCCGCCGAATCCAAGGGTTAGGAAACCGTCAGAAACAGGCCCTCATTGAGCGTCTTGGCAACCACTAGGAAGGAGGATCCCGACCCTTAATGGAAATCAAACTCATCAACATAGGATTCGGAAACATCGTCGCAGCAAATCGCATTGTTGCCATTGTAAGTCCCGAATCGGCGCCCATCAAGAGAATCATTCAAGAGAGCCGTGACCGGGGGATGCTCATTGATGCCACGTATGGTCGTCGAACTCGCGCCGTGATCATTGTTGACAGCGATCATGTGATTCTGTCCGCTGTTCAACCCGAAACGGTTGCGCATCGACTTTCCTCGAAAGAGTCCCCGGTGGATCCTGAGGATTAATAAGGAGGTCATTTGTTGATGCCCCGGGGACTCTTGGTTGTCGTATCCGGACCGTCGGGCGTCGGTAAAAATACTGTGCTTAATCAGTTGCTATCGACGCATACCGATCTTTATTATTCCGTTTCCGCAACAACGCGAACTCCGCGCCCTCATGAAAGAGATGGCATTAATTATTTTTTTAAGAGTACCGAAGAGTTTAAGGCGGGAATTGCGGCAAACGCGTATTTGGAATGGGCAGAAATATACGGCCATTATTACGGGACTCCCCGACAAGTCGTGGAGGAGAAGCTATCCCATGGATATCATGTTATTTTAGACATCGATATTCAAGGTGCAGCTCAGATCCGACGCAACTTTGCTGAGGTAGTCCTTATCTTTTTGTATCCGCCTTCTATTGAGGAGCTAAAGAGACGTCTCATCTCCAGAAATACTGAAAATGAGGAATCTCTACAGAAACGTTTGGCATATGTGGAGGAGGAGTTGCAAGCCGTTGAACACTACGATTATGTTGTTGTAAACGATCGTGTGGAAGAGGCTGCGCAATGCATCAACGCCATCATCTTGGCGGAAATGTGTCGGCAAGAGCGAAAGAACTGGCGATGATACGCAAATTTAACTTGTAAGAAAGCAATTTTCGGGTATAATACATATGATGAAGTGTTTTTTTAATATTATTTTAATTCAAGATGCCGACCAAAGGAGGAATCATCCATGATTGAGCCCCCGTTGGATCAGCTGCTGTCTCAAGTGGACAGTCGTTACTCTCTGGTGGTGGCTACAGCCAAACGTGCACGGGCGATTATGTCTCAAGAGAACATGAACCAAGAAGAAAAAGCTATGAAGTCCGTTTCAATCGCTTTAGAAGAGATCGGAAGCGGCAAAGTTAAATGTGTCAGAGCACAAAATAAATAATTGTATACTCAACGATTCCCGGCTGCTTGTGAGACCGGGAATTCTGTTTTATAATGAGATTAGCTATGAATCATAATGTTTATTAAGATTACTCAGGAGTCAGTATTCTGAACTCAGAATTCAGAAGTTATTAGTCACAATACCTGTAAATTTTTATTGTTTTAAACCCTTAGCGCCTTTGCGGAGAGAATAAAGGATTCTTGAATCGACGTATAACTGTGCCTAAGCATTCTGAATACTGGCTCCTGTCTTCTGACTGCTATCTTGCTGAATAAACTTTAATCATATAAATCATTAAAAGTTACCGGGGGAGGAGTCTTTTTTGGACAAACCCGTCATTATCCTCGGAATTACCGGTGGCATCGCTGCATATAAAACACCGGATCTCATCCGCATGTTGCAGCGCGAAGGTTATAACGTCGAGGTTGTGATGACACAATCAGCTCAAGAATTCATCACACCAATGACTCTTCAAGAGATCTCGGGCAACCCGGTTCACACCGGGATGTTTGATCCCGTCGTCCATTGGAATGTCGAACATATTTCATTGGCCCGCAAGGCCAGCCTTGTGGCGGTGGTTCCGGCTACAGCCAACATCATCGGCAAGTTTTGTCATGGTATCGCCGACGATCTATTATCCACCGTTCTTTTGGCTACAGAGGCGCCGGTACTTTTTGCTCCAGCAATGAATACGGGAATGTATAAAAACTCGGCTGTACAAGAGAATATTGCGGTTCTACAACGCAGAGGTGTTCATTTTGTGGGTCCTGCCAAAGGCGCTTTACTTTGTGGAGATGAAGGAGAAGGCCGACTTAGCCCATTACCGGATATAATCGAAGCCACCCGATATATAACAACCCCCAAAGACATGACTGGACTCCGAGTGCTTGTCACCGCTGGTCCTACCCAGGAACCCTGGGATCCTGTTCGTTATATCAGTAATCACTCCTCGGGCAAAATGGGTTATGCACTGGCTCGAAACGCCTATCTGCGAGGCGCTGACGTCTGTTTGATAAGCGGTCCGACCGAATTGCCGCCGATTGCAGGCGTTACAACCATTTCCGTCAAGACAACGATGGAGATGTATCATGCAGTGATGGAACATTTCCCTTCGACCCAAGTTGTGGTCATGGCCGCAGCTCCCACCGATTATGCACCAAGTCAACAGCATTCGTCAAAGGTGAAACGGACAGGGGAAGACTTGACGCTCCAGTTAATGGAGAACCCTGATATCGCAGCGGCGGTCGGTGAAAATAAAGGCGACGCGCTCTTAGTGGCTTTCGCCGCAGAGACCGATGACTTGAAGGAAAACGCGCGAAAAAAACTACACTATAAAAAAGCCGATCTGGTGGTTGCCAATAGTTTGGTGGAATCGGGCTCTGGATTTCGGGGAGATACCAACCAAGCTTCATTCATTACGGAACATGATGAAATGGATCTACCCTTAATGGAGAAGGAAGAGCTGGCTAAGGAGATCTGGAACGCCGTGCTTCAAATCAAATCCGAACGCCGCTTAACCCATACAAAGTCATGAACCAACGGTTTGTACGCGTTCTTGTGGATATTCCCCATGGAGACCTGGATCAACTCTATGATTACGCGATCCCGGAAGGAATCTCCTCTCCGATTGAACCGGGCATTCGAGTGAGGGTGCCCTTCGGCCGGCGGCAAGCAGTGGCTGTCGTCTGGGAGACGGCTGAAGAGAGCGAGCGAGAATCGGTTAAAACGATTTTGGACGTTTTAGATACAAGACCCTTGCTCTCCAACTTCCAGATCGAACTCTGCGATTGGATGGCCAAGGCTTATATCTGCTTGCGCATTGATGTGATCCGGCTGCTTTTACCCCCGGGTACGTTAGTGGCCTCAGAGAAATGCTGGTGGATAAAGGAATCTTTGATCAAGATCCAAGAACGGATCGGCCGGCTATCCATAGAGCCTCTGATGCAATCGACCCTCCAAAAGCTTCTGGAAAACGCTGCATACAAAGATATCCCAATTCAAAGTCGCAACCCAGAGTTGATGCAGTATCTGGATCTCTTGGCAAAAGAGGAGTATTTGGAGAGCGAATGGTTCGCCAAAGAGGATAAGATTCGACCCAAATACGAACGACTTCTTAAGCTTGTTGATAAAAGACCCGAAATATCGCTTACGTCCAAACAAAGAATGGCAGTGGATTGTATCGCCAATGATCTCAGGCTTCGTTCCGGCGCTTCGTTGGCGAAGATCTCTGCCGCAACCGGCGTGGGAATCAGTGTTATCAAACGCTTGGTTGATCACGGTATTCTCGAATGGCACATTAAGTCGGTCAGTCGGGTTCTCGATCGCTATGGAGAGGAACAACCCATTGTGCCTGTACCCACCAGCGAGCAGGAGCAGGCGTTGAATAAGATATTGCCTGGAATCGTCGCTGGCGGCTATCAAGCCTTTCTCTTGCACGGTGTCACCGGAAGCGGTAAGACCGAAGTCTATCTACGCCTGCTGGAAAGAGCGATCCAAGAAGGTAAGCAAGGCGTCTTTCTTGTGCCGGAGATCGCGCTGACGCCTCAAACCATGGAACGTGTTCGACAACGTTTGGGTGAACGCGTCGCCATCTTTCATAGCCGACTCTCCGATGGGGAACGGTATGATCAATGGTGGAGAATACGTCGGGGAGACGTCGATGTCGTGGTGGGAGCCCGTTCGGCGCTCTTTGCGCCGCTGGATCGGATCGGCCTTATCATCTTGGACGAAGAGCACGAATACTCATATAAACAAGAGGAATCTCCCCGCTATCATACCCGTGATGTGGCAAAAGAGATGGCGCAACGACTTGGCACCACACTCGTCTTGGGGAGCGCTACACCTTCCATGGAAAGCTGGCATGCCGCAGAAAATGGTGGCTTAACTCGATTAAGCCTGACTCAGCGGGTATCTGAGCGGTTGATGCCGATGGTCGAGGCGGTGGATATGCGCCATGAGCTTCAAGAGAAGCATTTTGGCGTCTTAAGCCGCCCCCTTCGAGCAGCGTTGCAGGATACCCTCGTGCGCGGGAAACAAGGGATCTTGCTTCTTAATCGCCGTGGATTTGCGACGTTTGTCATGTGCCGTGAATGCGGAAAAGTATTACAATGTATGGACTGTGCCGTCTCGTTGACCTTTCACCAACGTCCACCTCTGATGAAGTGCCATTACTGTGGTCATCAAGAGAAACCGCCCGATCTTTGCCCTCATTGCCGCAGTCGCTATATCCGCTTCTTTGGGCAGGGGACTCAAAGGCTGGAAGACGAGGTTAGGGAGCTTTTACCGACAGCCCGTGTAGCTCGGATGGATGTGGATACCACGTCCCGAAAAGGAGCCCATGAAAGTATATATCGTCAATTGAAGGAAAAACAGATCGACATTCTCGTGGGTACACAGATGGTAGCAAAGGGTTTGGATCTACCCAATGTTACCCTGGTCGGTGTTATCGCCGCCGACTCCACCCTTCATTTTCCTGACTTTCGCTCCGCCGAGCGCACATATCAACTCTTAACGCAGGTTTCGGGACGTGCAGGGAGGGGAGATGAGCCGGGACGTGTTTTTATTCAAACCTACAACCCTGAACATTATTGCGTCAATTCGGTTATCAACAGTGATGAAGAGGGTTTCTACCTTCGTGAGTTGAAGACGCGCGAAGAGGCTGGATACCCACCGTTTAGTCATCTGATTCGTCTAGGTTTTTCCGGAACCGATGCCTCCGACGTGGTCAGCGCCGCTGAAGCATTTTCGTCTATGGTTGAACAGATCATGACGGAATACAATGTAACTATTGATCTTCTAGGACCTGCGCCAGCCGCCATCGAACGAATCCAGGGACGAATCCGCTGGCAATTGGTTCTACGAAGCGACGAACTCTCCGTGCTCCGACAGATCGCCGGTGAAGCCAGAGATAAATTTCGTAAAAACCATCGAACTCAGACACGATTAAGCATTGATGTAAATCCTTATTCGCTTATCTAAGGAAGGACGTGTTAATCATGGCTATACTTCCCATTCGTGTCGATGGAGATCCCGTTCTTCGGCAAAAAGCAAAGGCCGTAGAGAAGGTGACGAAGCGCCTGAAAAAGCTGGTTCGCGATATGGCGCAAACCATGTATGAAGCCAATGGAGTCGGACTTGCCGCTCCTCAGGTCGGCATCTCGGAACGGATCATCGTCGTTGATACCGGTGAAGGCTTAATGGTACTCATTAATCCAGAACTCGTGGAAACAGAAGGCAGCGAGAAAGATGTGGAGGGATGCTTAAGCATTCCTGGCGTCAATGGATATGTCTGCCGCGCCTCACGGGTTGTGGTCAAAGGTTTGGACGAAGACGGCAAGCCTGTAAAATATGAAGGAAAAGGCCTTTTGGCACGGGCCTTTCAACATGAGATCGATCATCTCGACGGCGTGCTCTTCATCGACTACTTGGGCGATGGCGATGCTTCAAAGGAGAGTTATAAATGAAGGTTGCGTTTATGGGAACCCCAGAGTTTGCAGTATATTCCTTAAAAGCGTTGTGGGAGTCCCATCATGAGGTGAAAGCGGTCTTTACGCAACCCGACCGTCCTCGAGGACGTGGAATGAAGATCGTTCCATCTCCAGTCAAAGAATTTGGGACAGCGAAGGGAATCCCCATCTATCAACCGGAGAAATTGCCGGATCCCGAGTCGATGGCTGCCATCGACTCATTTAAGCTCGATGCGATCGTTGTCGTGGCCTATGGACTGAAGATCCCACCTGAACTACTCTTTGGTTCGAAGTATGGCGCAGTAAATGTTCATGGATCTTTGCTGCCGGCCTATCGTGGCGCCGCGCCCATGCAGCGCGCGATTATGAATGGAGACTCGGTAGTGGGTGTGACCACCATGCGTATGAATGAAGGGTGGGACACCGGTGATATGCTGCTCAAAGCCTCGATTCCCCTGACGCCGGAGATGGATCTGGGGCAGGTTCACGATGCATTAGCGCAATTAGGAGCCGATCTGCTGATAAAGACGCTGGACGGATTGGAAGAAGGAACAATCCAACCGGAAGTGCAGGATGATCAATTAGCCACCATCGCTATGAAGATAAACTTGGAAGATCGTTGGCTCGATTGGTCCAAGTCCGCTTGGGAGATTCACAACCATATTCGAGCACTCTCTCCCATGCCCGGAGCTTTGACGCGATGGGAAGACCATCCAATTCGCATCTGGTCTACCCGTTGGATTGAACCAGCCGACGTATGCTCCGGCATTCCTTATGGCACGATAATAAGGGAAGAGAGAGGAGAAGGGTTATGGATCCAAACCGGCGACCGACCTCTCCTCGTTACTGAGATACAAATCGAAGGCGGAAAGCGGATGACGGTTCCCGCATTTCTCGCTGGACATTCCATTCCCAACGGAACACGGTTCGAATAAGGAAACTTTTCTCTCTGGATAGCGTTATCATACATAGGATACAGATTAAATAAGGAGGTATATCCATGTTCTGGGGCATACCTATTGAACTGATTCCATTATTCATCCTTGCCTTTGCCTTTTCGCTCTATGCGCAATTCAAGGTTACCTCGACATTTAAGAAATACTCCCGTATACAGGCCACTTCGATACGCTCAGGCGCTCAGGTTGCGCGGGATATCTTGGATAAAAATCATCTCCACGATGTTCCTGTGGAAATGATCCACGGCCATCTCTCGGATCACTATGATCCTCGGGCAAGAGTGCTTCGTCTGTCTCCCGAGGTCTATCAAGGACGTTCCTTGGCGGCGCTCGGTGTTGCAGCCCATGAGGCGGGACATGCGATCCAACATGCAACAGCCTATATTCCTTTGAATTTACGAAACACTTTTTTCCCTGTAGCGCAAATCGGTAGTCAATTTGCGCTCCCCTTATTCTTCATCGGCTTTATCTTCGGCGGTAATACGACCATGATGAATCTGGGAATTCTACTCTTCTCGGCGGCAGTGGCCTTCTCGATACTCACGTTACCGGTGGAGTTCAATGCCAGCAGCCGCGCGTTAACCCTGTTAGACAGTGAAGGTTATCTATCCAGAGGTCCGGAACTCAACGGCGCAAAGAAAGTTCTATCGGCAGCAGCCATGACCTATCTGGCAGCAACGGCTGTGGCATTGTTACAACTCCTTCGTCTATTGGTCCTTCGGGGCGGCCGGGATGACTAAAGCCGGACAGAAAACCGAAAAATCCTATGATGGACGTCGATTGGCGCTTGAAGCGCTAATTCGCGTGGAACGCGACGGGGCGTATGCCAACCGTGTGTTGCACGCCCTTTTTTTGCGTACGAATCCTCCAAGCAGCCATCGCTCCGACGCCACCGATTGGGTCTATGGAACGCTTCGCCATCGAACGCGCATCGACCATTATCTATCCCAATTACTGAAGAATCCGCTGGAGCAATTGAAACCGGCGATTCGAAATCTGTTGCGGTTGGCCGTCTATCAACTGGATATTGCCGCTGATCCTCCTTATGCCGTCGTCGATCAAGCGGTTCGTCTTGCCAAAGTCTATGGTCATGAAGGCGTCGCGCGACTCGTCAACGGCGTTCTTCGCTCTTTTTTAAGGGAATCAACGAAGCTGGATATGCCAAGTTTTGAAACGAATCCAATGCTTCATATGGTCATTGCCCATTCCCATCCCGAGTGGCTCGTCCGATCCTGGATGGATGCGCTAGGGGTGGATCGAACCCATGCCTTGGTCGCTTTGAACAACACCCCAGCGCCGCTTTACCTTCGGGTCAATCCCCTTCGTACGAAACGGCAACAGATCATGGACGAGTTGACTGCAGCGGAGATACCCTGCGAAGAATCGGTGGTTCTACCGGAGGCGATACGACTTTTGCGGGGAACCGCTTTAGAGAGTTTCCGCCCATTGGTGGAAGGGGACGCATTGATTCAGGACTTGGGCGCGATGCTCATCAGCCATCTTCTCAATCCGAAAAGCGGTGAAACCATCGTGGATCTCTGTGCCGCTCCCGGAGGCAAGACGACACACTTGGCGGAGTTGATGTTAAACCAGGGTAAGATATGGGCCATCGATCAATATGCGGAGAAATCGAAGCGGATAAAGGAGTCTGCCGAACGATTGGGTCTGACCATTATAGAAAGCATCACCCATGACGGCCGTGAATTCAGGCCTGAGAAGCCCGCGGACGCTGTTTTGCTTGATGCCCCTTGTTCAGGGACGGGAGTAATTCGTAGACGTCCTGATCTACGTTGGCGACGGCAGCCCACCGATCTTCAAGAGCTGGTGGAACTTCAACGCGGATTGCTGTCCTCGGCCGCTGAAATGATCCGTCCCGGAGGCCGTTTGGTCTATAGCACATGCTCGCTGCAGACGCAGGAGAATGAGGAGCAAACCCAGTGGTTTTTAAAGAACTTTCCCCGATATCGACGGAAGGAAGAGCCGTATTTCTTCAAAGAGGCTCTAACCCATGGGGAACTCGAGAAGCTGATCTCGCCCGAAGGCATTCTATTGTTGCCGTCAGATGGCAACGATGGATTTTATATGACGCTTTTTGAACGCATGGACTAGAAGAGAGGGGTTATTGATGAGTTTAGAAGTCTATATTGATGGAGATTTTTATCCCAAAGAAGAAGCGAAAATATCCGTATTTGACCACGGTTTTCTCTATGGCGACGGTGTATTTGAAGGAACCCGCGCTTATAATGGCCGGATATTTCAGTTCGACGAACATATTGATCGTCTATACGACTCAGCAAAGTGTATTGCCATGGAGATCCCCATCTCCAAGGAGGAGATGAAGCATGCGCACCGAGAGACTTTAAAGAGAAATAATCTAAAAGATGCTTACATACGAACGGTTGTCTCCCGTGGACGCGGAGATCTCGGGTTAGATCCGCGAAAATGTCCCCGACCGAGCATCGTCATTATTGCAGATATGATCGCTCTTTATCCTAAGGAGCTCTATGAACAGGGGTTGCGGGTGATTACCGTTCCTACCCGAAGAAACTTGCCGGAAGCCGTCAATCCCATGATTAAATCGCTAAACTATCTTAATAATATCCTCGCCAAGATCGAGGCCAATCTGGCCGGTGTTCCTGAGGCTATCATGTTGAACCAAGAAGGCTATGTGGCGGAATGTACCGGTGATAATATCTTCATCGTTAAAGATGGCGTCATTGTGACACCCATGACATCATTTGGAGCGCTACGAGGTATTACCAGGCAAGTTACGATGGAATTGGCGGCCAAGAACAAGATCCAAGTCCATGAAGGAATGTTGACACGCTATGATATATTCACTGCCGATGAGTGTTTCTTAACCGGAACCGCAGCGGAGGTTATTCCCGTCGTGGAAGTGGATGGACGCCGGATTGGAGATGGCGTACCGGGGCCAATAACGCGCAAACTAAAGACAGACTTCCATGAATATGCCGTCAGCCATGGCTCACCCATCGATGTGAACTGAAGAAAAAGCAGCCGGTTCCTTAAAGGGCGGCTGCTTTTTTAAACATATATAAGTTTTCGGAGTTGGAGAATTGATTCCAAAGGTGTAATGGAGATATTCGGCCGGTTGCTCCCGGCCTTGAATTATTTATGGATTAAGCGATCCATAAGGCGATGGCCCTCATCATCCATCCGACCGGTCTTCGCCGCGTTCTCTTCATCAAAGGCATCAATTCCTGAATGAAGCACTCGACGTGTGTCGTAGATCATATACGGTACCGGATCGGATGTATGGGTTTTGATGGAGAGGGGGGTGGGGTGATCCGGCATGATCAATATCTTAAATTCGCTACTGATGGAGGGAAGTTCGCTTAAGATCATGCCGAGAACCTCGTCGATTCGTTCGATGGAAAGAACTTTGTTCTCGATCTCGCCGCGATGGCCTGCCTCGTCCGGAGCTTCAAAGTGAAGATAGACGAAGTCTTTTCCGTCCCGAAACGCCTTGAGCGCTGCTTCAGCCTTTCCTTTAAAATTAGTATGTACATTTCCAGTGGCGCCTGGAACCTCAATGACATCCAAACCTGCACAAACTCCAAGGCCCTTTGCCAGATCCACCGCTGAGATGACGGAGCCCGAGATGGCATATTTTTCTTCAAAGGATTGGATATTCGGTTTTTTACCCTGACCCCATAGCCAAATTGAGTTAGCGGGTCGCAATCCATGTTCAATACGCCCTTGATTAACGGGATGGTTGGCGAGGATGGCAACGCTCTTCTCCATGAGTTCAAGGATCACTGAGGCTTGATCGCCTTTGGGTAAATAAGGAGCAATCCCGCGGTCAGAGATGTCATGGGGCGGTGTGAGCTCACACTTCGTAGGTCCGCCATGCCATACCAAGAGATGCCGGTAACTGATGCCGGGATAAAACGTCCAATCCTTGGAGTTGAGTTCTTGGGCGATATCTCCAATGAGCGTCCGCGCTTCTTCCGTGGTTATCTCATCCGAACTATAGTCGATCATGGTCTTTAGAGCGTAACTGTTTTCATTCGAGAGCGTTACAAGATTGCAGCGAAAGGCGACATCATGAGGGCCTAAATCCACACCGATGCTTGCCGCTTCCAGTGGCGACCGCCCGGTATAATATTGTTTGGGGTCGTAACCCATGACAGAAAGATTGGCCACATCGCTGCCGGGCGGTAAACCCGGCGGAACCGTGCGGACAAGACCGACTTCGCTCTTGCCGGCCAATGAATCCATATGAGGCTTGTAACTTGCTTGCATCGGTGTTTTTCCTTTGAGTTCAGGCACGGGCCGATCAGCCATGCCATCGGCTAATAGAACAAGATACTTCAATGGGGTAACACCTCTTTCGGTGAAAATCCATATATCAGGAAATATTATACCATGAACAACTCGCTAAAACCAATAAATGGTCTGTCCGGGTTTATAAAGAATAAGCTTAACTCCATTTTAACAAAACGACACCCGAGGAGTGCGTAGGAGAAATTGACATTTTTCTTAGCATATGCTAAGATATGTCTAATTTCATACTGATTATGTCGGATAACGACTGCTCTTCTTATCCAGAGAGGTGGAGGGACTGGCCCTATGAAACCTCGGCAACCCTTTGTCCGGGTGCCAATTCCAGCAGGGGATACCCTGATAGATGAGGAGAGGGAAGCATTTACTTTGCTAACCTCTTTACGAGGTTTTTTATTTTCTAAAACGAAACGGGGGCTTTCCCATGGAAAAAATCAAAACATTGCAGGAGATCAATGAGAAAATCCGCCGGGGTGACGTGGTCGTCATGACGGCGGAGGAAGTCATTCCCGTTCTGGAGCAATACGGACCTGAAGGTGTTATGGAACGTGTGGATGTGGTGACCACCGCTACTTTTGGACCGATGTGCTCGTCAGGAGCGTTTTTGAACTTTGGTCACTCTGATCCGCCTATCCGTATGACGAAGGTTTGGTTGAATGACGTACCGGCCTATACAGGGATCGCTGCGGTCGACGCTTATATCGGGGCTACGGAAAATTCGGAGAGCCGCGGCATGGAGTATGGCGGCGCCCATGTTATTGAGGATCTAATCGCGGGCAAGCCGGTTCATCTGCGGGCCACATCCTACGGAACCGATTGTTATCCCCGGCGGGAGATCGATACATGGATTACTTTGGATGATCTCAACCAAGCCTATCTCTTCAATCCAAGAAACGCATATCAAAACTATTCCGTGGCCATTAATTGCTCGGATAAGGTTATGCATACCTACATGGGTACGCTTTTACCCCACAAAGGAAATATTAACTATAGCACATCAGGAGAACTCAGCCCGCTACTCAATGATCCTTATTATCGCACCATCGGCATCGGTTCACGGATTTTTCTTGGCGGAACCCAAGGTTATGTGGCATGGCAAGGCACTCAGCATAACCCCGGGCAAGTTCGGAACGATCAGGGTGTGCCGGTCTCCGGAGCTGGAACCTTGGCTTTAATCGGCGACTTGAAAACGATGAATCGAGAGTATCTAAGGGCAGCTGTTTTCCATCGTTATGGTGTATCGATGTATGTCGGAGTCGGTGTACCCATCCCTATACTCAATCCGTTGGTCGCCAAAGAAGTGGGGATTCGTAATTCAGATATTCATGCCACCATCTACGATTACGCCACGCCCAACCGGAGTCGCCCGAGTATGGGGAAGGTTACCTATGAAGAACTCCGCTCAGGCCATGTTATGCTGGCGGGTAAGCGGATCCCAACGGCGCCCTTATCCAGTCTGAAGAAGGCACGAGAGATTGCGGCATTATTGAAGACAGAGATACAAAAAGGTGCATTTCTCCTGACTGAACCTGTGCAACAGTTGCCCCAGGAGAACAAATGCCATTCCCTAGAGATTCGAGAACGGGAGGTTCGCTAAATGCCTAAAAAGAGAGTTGTTCTAACCTTTCCAGGTCATCTCACGGAACTCCCGTTAACCTATCGATTGGTCAAGGACTTTGATCTATCCATTAATATTCTAAAAGCCAAGATCACTCCGGGTGAGGAGGGTAAGCTGGTATTGGAGCTCTCAAACGGCTCCGCCGAAAAGATCCTCGCCGGACTAGATTTTATCCAAGAGCAAGGCGTCCTGGTTGAACCCATGAGCAAAGAGATTGTCTTGGATGAGAACGAGTGCGTCCATTGTGGCTCCTGTACAGGCGTATGTACGGCTGGCGCATTGGTTATGGGAGAAGACGGTCAATTGCAGTTTGATAAGGATCAATGCATTGTTTGCGAGCTATGTGTCAACGCCTGTCCACTTCGGATCATCAAAGTCATGTTTTAATGATAAGAACAGTACATAACTTGATGCCGAGGGGGTGCGCCGATCTCGTGGATCTCTATCGAACTTACCGTCAGAACACTCCGGGTTTAAACTGTTTTCGAATCTCCATTGGTGAGACGGACCTTTGGGTGGAGTCCTCGTGGGATTGTCGGCAAGCCATTGAAGTTGAGGTGAAAAAACTCCGCATACAATTGCGCAGTTATATTGACCAATACCCATTGTTTGCGCAAACATTATCTCCTTGGCGGCACCCGGAACCTGAAAACCCTCCACCTCCGCTAATTCAAACCATGATTTTGGCCGCGGAGAATGTCGGTGTCGGTCCAATGGCTGCGGTGGCAGGCGCAATTTCCGGAGTCTTAGGTTATAAACTTTATCGCCCTCAAGAAACGTTGATTATTGAGAATGGAGGCGACATCTTCCTTTCATCGCCTCTAGAACGGCGTGTCGGTATATATGCGGGACGTTCCAATCGTTTCTCGCGAATCGCGTTGCGTATCACTCCTGAAGCGCTACCCTTGGGTATCTGTACGTCGGCGGGTCGTATTGGACCATCCTTATCTTTCGGTGAAGCCGATGCCGTTACCGTCTTGTCGAAGGAAGCAGCCGCAGCAGATGCGGCAGCTACGGCCATTGCTAATCGGATAAGGAACGCTGATGATCTGGAAGGAGCGCTGGAATGGAGTCGAAAAATCCCCGAACTCCTTGGTGTTCTTGCTATCTACAACGAAACACTGGCTGCTTGGGGAATGATTGAGATCGTCTCGGGTCACGATACACCTTAGGATGGAGGTTTGAGCTTGAAATCAAAGAAACTATCTTTCGAAGCAATTCATCTTCTGGATGGCGGAATGGGAAGCATGTTGCAATCCCGTGGTCTCATGCCGGGTATGGCTCCGGAATGGATGATTGTAAATAAGCCGGATGCCGTAATTGATGTTCATCGCCGTTATATCGATGCGGGCTCAGAGATGATTGAGACCAATACATTTGGCGCAACCCGACATAAACTCACCGGTTTTGGCCTAGAAGATCAGACGGAACGAATCAATACAGAAGCTGTAGAACTCTGCAGAAAAGCTGCAGGTTCCTGTAGAACTATGGTCGTGGGTTCCGTTGGACCCATTGGTGAGCTGCTGGCGCCGCTTGGAACATTCTCTCCTGAAGAGGCTTATCAAAACTTCGAAGAACAATGCCGCTTTCTCGCGAACGGAGGAGCGGATCTCATTAATATTGAGACCATGAGTGATCCCACAGAGTTAAAGCTGGCCGTGATGGCCGCATTGAATCAGGGTATCCCTGTCATGGCCGAAGCCAGTTTTATAGCCAATGGTCGTATGCTCTCAGGAACATTACCCGAGGTTGCTGCAGCGATCTTAGATGGATTTGACTTGACCGCACTTGGTGTCAATTGCAGTTTAGGGCCGAACGAAATGCTTCCGATCCTCGAAGCAATGGGCAAAGCAACGACGAAACCCCTTATTGTCCAGCCTAATGCTGGCATCCCTTACCTCGAAAACGACCAAACCATCTTTCCGCTAGGGCCTGAAGAGTTCGGAGAAAATGTGGAAGCTTTAATCCAAAAGATTCAACCCGCTGTTATCGGAGGATGCTGTGGAACAACTCCTGACCATATCAGAGTACTTCGTGGTATTGTCGATCAGTATCAAACGCGTTGCTTGACCAATTCTAAACCTTGGGTAACCGGGCGAAGCACCGGATTTGAGTGGAATAATAGTCTTCCGGAGGAACACATTACACTTAAACCCATAGGCATGGATGAGATACAAATCGGAGACCAGATTGTGGATCTCTATAGCGCAGCTGCTCACTGTAGAAAATCCCGCTCTATTCTTGTGATGCTAGTCTTCGATGATTGGAAAGATCATAAGGAAGGAATTTTAGAATGGTTAGTAACTTTTCAAATGATTTACTCTGGAGCGCTTGGCGTAACCACTGATGACCAATGGATGCTTGAGGAATTTCTGAGAGTTGTCACCGGTCGTCCTCTGATCTTATCTCGTCTTGAAAGAAAAGAACTCCCAGCTGTCCTCCAGGGAATACCCGGTGTATACCTAGCGCCTTAAGTTTATAAAGATATTATTTTTACGAAACCGAAGAATGCTTCGGTTTTTTTATTTTGGAAGAGCGGAGAGCCAGAGTTTCTTTTTTCGGAAGATTTATTGCCCTACAGGGCAATAAATCTGATTATTTATTATCCTGCGAATCAATACAAGGAACTACAAACTGTTTTAATAATTGATATGAATTTGGCATATTTTATTATATATCTGTGCAAAATAACTTCACCGGGATCATTTCCCGAATAAGAAGGGAGGTCAATACAATCGAATGAAAAGTCAGGAGAGTTTGGCGCGTAAAGACGCAGAGAACAAAGTTCGAACAAAACCCCGCTATACTGTGGAAGAGAATGAACTTATCTATGAAAACTGGTGGAATCCAAAACTACGAAAAGAACTATCCCATCGCTTTAATCGAAAAATATCAGCCTTAAGAAGTCAATTTTGCCGTTTGCTAAAAGAAAGAAACATATCGAACGATGAATACTATCGTATGATGCGAGCTAAATATTTAACAGGAAATACCGAGACAGTTATCGCGGGTGACGATGATGAAACGATTATTCAAGTCTTCGCAAAACATCAAGTCTTGGGCAGTACACGTAATGACGCCTGTGGAGAACTTCGATCCATTCTCCAACGCGACATGAGTGATGCGGCGTTAAAGCTAAGGTTTTATAGGTTAATTCAAAAGCGAAATCTTAGCGAAGTTGATCTATACCGTCTTGGGCAGGAGGTTCTAAGCAAATCAGGAGTCGTTCTTCCGACTCCGGATGCCATTGAACCCAGGGGCCGGAAACGTTCTGTAGCGTCCGTCGCTCAAATTGCCCAACCCAAAGAGCGCCCTGTAGAGATTCCCATCAACAATTCCGATGCTCGATTACCTGAGATCCCACATGATCAAAACGCGAAGAGTAACGAAGGAAAACAATCGGGTTTTCTATATCAATTGGCTCATCTGCCGGAGATTACAAAACGTTTGGAAGAAAAAGTGGCAGAGATCGAAAAAAACCAACGTCGTCAATTGGACCTCCGCGGTTTCATCGAGCATTTATTGGCGGTGGAGCGTAATCTAAAGAAAGAAGACCAATTGTTGGAAGAGATCGACGGTTTAAATCAAGAGATTGAACGACTTCAAGATAGCTTGTCCAGGGAAAAGGAGCGATTAGAGCGGCGCGAACGCGAACTCGGTGAGTTCTATAAGGTCTTTAATACCATGTTAAATGATTTTATGAATCTGGAGAGCGTAGCCAAGCTTGCTTCGTTGGGAGATTTTATGAAACGTCTGGAAGTAACGGTCGATCAGTTTGGTAATGTGTTGAGAACTCGACGAATTCAGTAACGCTACGCAAGGGAATTCTAGCTCCGGATAATTCTTGACATGTGATAATTGCCGTGCTATAATCATATTTGCCAATCAAACGGGCCGTAGCGCAGCTTGGTAGCGCACTAGACTGGGGGTCTAGGTGTCGCAGGTTCAAATCCTGTCGGCCCGACCA
>OBJA01000110.1_pt1 | contig 83029 bp, 69 predicted proteins | sample 1519751 | NCBI WGS metagenome assembly OBJA01 (sample SAMEA3881238, study PRJEB22517) | soil metagenome | biome: lake sediment; feature: soda lake sediment; material: sediment, water from around vicinity | place: India | collected 2013-12-23 | depth 3 m | reverse complement strand
TTTTTTATCAAAAGTAAAACCAATAAAAATATTTCCAAGTCTTTGCTTAAGATCGGCAATATCTTTTGATAGACACAGAATTGCCATAATTTCTGATGCAGCAGTAATGTCAAAACCTGTTTCTCTTGGAATTCCCTGAGTTTGACCACCAAGACCAATTACAATATTTCTCAGAGATCTTTCATTCATATCCATCACTCTTTTCCATGAAATTGTTCTATGGTCGAGTCCAAGTTTACGCGTTTTACTCTGCAAATTATTATCTATAAGAGCCGACAAAAGATTATGAGACTTTTCAATTGCAGCGAGGTCTCCCGTAAAGTGAAGGTTAATATCTTCCATTGGAATAACCTGAGCATAACCTCCACCAGCTGCTCCACCTTTAATCCCAAAAACTGGACCGAGGGAAGGCTCTCTCAATACTACAGTAGTATTATATCCTAGCCGATTCATACCCTGTGCTAAACCGATTGAGGTAGTTGTTTTTCCTTCTCCTGCAGGTGTTGGAGTAATGGCTGTTACAAGAATTAACTTATTCTTTCGAACTTTGTCCTCATCAATCAGAGATAAAGGTAGTTTTGCTTTGTATCTGCCATAAGTTTCAAGATGCTCTTTATCAATATTTAATTTTTTAGCAATTTCTTCAATCGGAAGCATTTTTGCCGACCGTGCAATCTCAATGTCTTTATTCATAGTTATAATTATTTTGATTTTTCTTAATAACAGAAAAACATACTTTTTGTTTTTATTTCTTAAAACAATCCCTGAGGATAGATATTACTACAATAAAATAAAACTAAGTCCAAATCCAAAAATTGAACTTAGTACCAGCACTACAACAATAGAAACAGCAAGATAAGGTACGTGCTGATCTTCAGGAGTTTTAAGCATTGGTTTTATCCCTAGGTATAGAAGGTAGAAACCATAAATCCCTGCAATTCTGCCAAGATATCCTAAATAAGGAACTAACATCAAAATTCCGGCTATTAGGAATGGAGTAAAGGAATATGCAAGCAACTGAAAAGTCTTCTTCAAGTCATTTTTTGATTTGAAAGTATCTGACAAAGCACTTATTATGACGGATGCCAGAACTATTACAATAACTGGAATTGCAAATTCGACAAAGGAGTTTTTGATTGCATACCAAAATGAGAAAAACACCTTTCCTGTGCTGAAAAGAGTGTTAAAAATTGCAGAAAAAACGAATGACAGCAAAAGATAGCCAATAAAACTTGCAATAGCAGGTATAACTGCTAGGGGAATAACATATTTTAAAATAATATCACTTATTTCAGTATCTTCCTTCTCAATAATTTCCCATTCTTGCTTTGGTTTTAAAATAATGTTTTTAACTCTTTCAATAATATTCATAATTATACATTTTCGTTAATATATATGCTAAAGTTCACTTAATTAATTACAAATATAAAAATTATCTGAATATTTCAAGCCTATCGGAGTCAAGTTTCAGAAAAATAAATATTAATACGGTAAAAGCCCATAAAGAAGAACCTCCATAACTAAAAAACGGAAGCGGGATTCCAATTATTGGAGCAAGCCCAATTGTCATTCCAATATTTACACTAATATGAAAAAACAAAATTGATGCAACTCCATATCCATATATGCGTGAAAAGGAGGATCTCTGTCTTTCTGCTAGAAATAAAATTCTCAATATCAAAAAAGTAAATAATGCAAGTACTACTAAAGACCCTATAAATCCCCACTCTTCCCCGATTGTACAAAAAATAAAATCTGTACTTTGTTCAGGAACAAAATTATATTTTGTTTGGGTTCCTTGTAAGAATCCTTTACCAGATACTCCTCCAGAACCTATAGCTATTTTTGATTGATTTAAATTATACCCGACTCCCAGCGGGTCATGATGTTTCCCAAGTATTTCATTTATTCGGTTTTGTTGATGAGTTTGTAAAAAATTATCAAAAACATAATCAACTGAAAAAACATAAGTGGTGACTCCAATTAAAACAAACATATAAATCAATAATATTTTGGATTTATTGATAATGTACATAATAGTTTTAACTAGCATTATAAGCCCAATAGAAAAAAATGCAAGGGTCTCATTATTTACCGCTATAAACATATAATTAAAATTCAGTATTGAGAATAAAATTACTGCTGTTGTAATCGGCACAACAATCTTTTTTTCTCTATTAAGTTTTCCTGAGAAATAGTATAGAATCATGATTAATCCTGCAAGGGCAATTAAAAGAATATGCATTTCAACAATCAAAGAAAGAACAAACAAAATAATAAAGGCAAAGCATGAGAAAAATAATGCTGGATTTAAACCTTCTCTATACAAAACAAAAACTAGTGCAAAAAATACCAAAGTTGTTCCGGTATCATTCTGAAGAAATATTAACCCAATTGGTAAAATAAAAAGAACTGCAATTTTTAGCAATGATGAAAATTTTCTGATATCAAAACCTTCTGTACTTAAAAGCTGAGCCAAAGCCAAACATAGCATAAACTTCATAAACTCAGCGGGTTGTATTCGAATGCTCCCGATTTCGAACCAAGACTTTGAAGCATTAACTTCTACTCCAAATAGTAAAACTGCAATAAGTAGCAAAAGACCAATTCCAAAAATTGTGTAAGCAAAAACAGAATAAAACTTGCTATCAAGAATCATTAACATTATGGCTATAGGGATTGAAACCAGTATCCACAATAATTGTTTTCCATATCTCTGTGTCAAATCAAAAATACTTTTATGTGTTTCATCAAATACCGCTGCATAAATATTTATCCATCCTAATATCATTAGGAGTAATATTAAACCAACAGTAACCCAGTCGAGATTTATAAAGATATTTCCTCTTTTGTTTCTCATTTAATCTTCAAATATAGCTTCCAATATTCTACTTTCTTTATACGCATTACTAATATCTCCAGTAAGATATTTTTCAATAATCAATGTAGCGACTGGTGCTGCCCATGAACCTCCATATCCGGCATTTTCGATAAAAACAGCGATTGCAATCTTAGGATTTTCTCGTGGAGCAAATGCTATAAATACAGAATGGTTTTTACCGTGTGGGTTTTGAACAGTTCCTGTTTTACCACAGACTTTTATTCCGGGGCTTCTCGAATAAAAAGCCGTTCCATATTCTTGATTAACAGCATGATCCATTCCTTCAATTATTGGGTCAAAATGCTTTTTATCAAATGGTGTAAATATTTTGTGTTTATATTCCCCACTAATCTCACTGTCACCTATTTTTTTTACAATATGAGGATTATAATAAAACCCTTTATTTGCAACAATTGCGCAAAAATTTGCTAATTGCAGGGTAGAAGTAAGAACCTCACCTTGTCCGATAGATAAAGAAAAAATTGTGCTGTATGCCCACCTGAACTTTCCGTATAATCTGTCGTAATAATCAGACCCAGGAATTTGTCCTCGATTAACTGCTGGTAGTCCAATGTCAAAAGATTTTTCAAATCCAAGAGTAACAATTTTTTCTTTCCACAAGTCAAGTCCAATATGAGAATCGCGAAATATGCTTTTTTCTAAACCTCTTTGTACTAAGTTTCTTACAGCATAATAATAATAAGGATTACACGAATACTGAAGTGATTTTGCGACACTATTAGCTGTTGGATGAGGGTGACACCCGACTCTTGATTGATCGCAAGGTATGTATGAATTAGGACGTATTACCCCCTCTTGCAATGCAACCAAAGCATTTGCAATTTTAAATACTGATCCAGGAGGATAAGTTGCAGATACCGCTCTATTAAACAAAGGTCTTCCAGGTGAGTTAAGTAGACTATCATAATTATGACCTCTTGGTCTTCCAACCAACAATTGTGGGTCGAACGTTGGAGAAGAGGCTAATATCAATATTTCTCCGGTCTGAGGTTCTATTGCTACAATTGCCCCTTTTTTATTTTCCATTAGCTTTTCTGCATATTCCTGCAATACGGCATCTATAGTAAGGCAAATATTACGTCCTGGAACTGCTAAAGTATCATATCGTCCTTCCATGTAGCTACCCTGAATTCTATTATGAACATCCACAAGGTAAATATGAACTCCCTTTTCACCTCTTAAATCTTTCTCATAATACCTTTCCACACCACTTCTTCCGGCATAATCACCTCCCCTATAATAGGAATCTTCTTGAATCATTTCAGAACTAACTTCGCCCACATCGCCCAAAATATGTGCGGCAATTTTCTTATTATATCTTCTTAATGTTCTATCTTGAACATAAAACCCTGGATATTTATACAAATGTTCTTGAAAACTTGCATGCTGTAAGGCAGTCATTTGTTTATAAAACACTGATGGACGATAATATGAATGCGACCTCGCCTTTCCTAATCTACTATAAAAGTCTTGAATACTAATACCAAGACTATTGATAAGTTCAAGTGTATCAAACTCTCTGGTGGCATTAGGAATTATCATCACATCATATGCGGCTTCATTACAAACAAGGAGTTCTCCATTTCTATCATAAATCAATCCCCTCCCAGGATATTGAATGATTCTTCTTTGTGAGTTATTGTCTGCTGATATTTTGTACTCAAGGTCTATTACCTGCAAGAAAAATAATCGCACCAATATTATAATAAACACACCAAGAAAAAAGAAGATTATTACATATTTTCTAGGTATATATGAACTCATAATTTTTGTTTATTTCGAACAAACAACAATTGGCTGATAAGAATTACAATAAGACCTAATATTGAACTGACAATAACTTTAAAAAATGTTAAGAAAAAAATATCGAATCTAAATATTTCGATGTAATAGAAAATCAAATGATGCACAAAAAGTAAGCTGATTGTATATTTAACAAACCAAAAATATCCATAATTACTTATCCTAGGGGCATATTCAGATTCATATCCATCTCTAGGAGCATAAACTCTTAGAATAAATGGTCTTAAAAACGATATTGCAACCGTAGCTATAGCATGCATTCCTGGTGTATTATTAAAAATATCAATTAGCATCCCAGAAGAAAAACCTATTATCATAAGGGTATATCGGTTTATTCCGATGGGTAGCAATACAATAAAAATTATATAAAAGAAAATATTTGCATACCCATATAAATAGATATTATCAAAAACTATTAGTTGTAAAAATATTGCAATGAAGAATAATGCAGTATATTTTAAATATTCAATTAACATTTATAATTTCCTCGAGTTTTTTTCGTTCATCAAAGTCTTTATTTATAACAACATATACATAAGAAATAATATTAAAGTCAACAAAAAGCTCAACTTCAATATGATAAAACTCTGTAGCTTTATTTTTTGTATAAGAACTGATTTTTCCAACTGGGATTCCTTCAGGGAAAAATGCAGAAAAACCACTTGTAACAACAATATCTCCAACTTCAACATTAACATATCCGGGGATTTCTCCTAACTGAGCATATTTGACATTTTTACCATTCCACGAAAGAGACCCAAAGAAATCATTTTTTTCTAGTTTCACACTTAACCTAGATTCTGAATGAATTAAAGGCAATATTGTAGAATAGTTTTCTCCAGAAACATATGTAATACCTACAACCCCTACAGAGGAAATAACTCCCATTTCAGGATTTACTCCTTGCAAACTTCCTTTGTTAATCGTGATATAATTTTTGATCTGGTTTTTTGTGGCGTTTACTATTTTTGCGGAAACATAGCTATACTGCACTTTGTCAATTGATGCTGTTTTTTCCTGTCTATATATTTCCAGAGTATTTCTAAGTCTTTCGTTTTCTTGCAACAAGCTGTCGTTCTTTTCGCGTAAGTTTAAGTAAGAGAATATTTCATTTTTTTTATCAAAAATTTTTCCGCTAATTTGATTTGCAGAGCTTAAAAAAACTGATTGATGATAATTATTATAGATAAATAATAAAGATGTACAAATTGCTATCAAAGAGATAAAGAAAAATACGTGGGCATATTTATATAAGAAGATTAATAAGTTTTTCATGCATATTTAATCTCATCTAATCAAAAACTGAAACTTATCAACATTTTTCAAAGCAATACCAGTTCCTCTTGCAACGGCATGTAAAGGGTCTTGAGCCACGTGTACAGGAATATTTGTTTTATCGGAAATTCTTTTATCCAGCCCTTTTAACAGAGCTCCACCTCCGGCAAGATAAATGCCCTTACTGTAAATTTCAGAAAAAAGTTCAGGAGGAGTAACTTCAAGCACAGACATAATTGCAGTTTCGATTTTTGAGATTGATTTATCAAGACAATGCGCTATTTCCTGATATGAAACCGGGATTTCGATTGGCAATGCTGTCATCTGATGTGGTCCTTTAACAATGTAATCTGGAGGTCCATTTTCCAAATCAGGTATTGCTGCCCCTACATGTATTTTAATTTCTTCAGCAGTTCGGTCACCAATTCTTACATTATGCTGATGTCTCATATATTCTTGTATATCTGCAGTAAGTTCATCCCCAGCTATACGGATTGATTTATTACAAACGATTCCTCCTAAAGAAATTACTGCAATCTCAGAGGTTCCTCCTCCAATATCAACAACCATGCATCCTTCTGGTGCTTCTACATCAATACCTATTCCTATTGCTGCAGCCATAGGCTCATGAATCATATAAACTTCGCGCCCTCCGGCATGTTCAGAAGAATCTCTAACTGCGCGGACTTCGACTTCTGTGCTTCCTGATGGAATGCAAACCACCATTTTTAATGATGGACTGAACCAGCTACGTCTTTTATTTAACATTTTGATAAATCCCCTAATCATGAGTTCAGCTGCATTAAAATCAGCAATTACGCCATCTCTCAAAGGTCTTACTGTTCGAATTCCCTGATGAGTTTTCCCATGCATTTGTCTGGCTTTATGTCCTATGGCAACAAGTTTTCCCGTTCTGTCATCCAAAGCCACGATAGATGGCTCATCAACCACAACTTTATCATTATGTATAATAATAGTATTTGCAGTACCCAGGTCAATTGCTATTTCCTGTTGCAAAAATGAAAACAAGCCCATAAGATTATTATTTTAGAACATTAAAAATACAAAAATATCAAAATAAATCATAAAAGTAAAATAATTTACATTTAAACATTTATCTGAATATCAGAATAATATCCCTTTATAATCTTTTTAAAAACAAAAAAATTCTCTAAGCTACAGCATATCAATGCTTAAAATGCCTTATTCCGGTAAGAACCATAGACATTTGATTTTTATTACAATAATCTATTGATTCATCATCTCGGATTGACCCTCCTGGTTGAATTACAGCAGTGATACCAGCTTCTTTTGCAATTTCTACACAGTCTTTAAAAGGGAAAAATGCATCTGAAGCCATAACCGCAGCTTGCAAATCAAATCCAAAATTTCGGGCTTTAGCTATTGCCTGCCTAAGAGCATCTACTCGAGAGGTTTGACCAGTGCCACTAGCAAGCAACTGAGCATCTTTAACCAATACAATTGCATTTGACTTTGTATGTTTTACGAGTTTATTCGCAAATAGAAGATCGCTTACTTCTCTATCGGACGGAGGTCTATCAGTAGCATTAACAAGGTCTTTTGCAGTTTCAGTTTTGGAATCTTTATTCTGAACAAGCAGACCATTCAAACATGTTCTGATATTTTTTTCGGGCAGCTCTGTCTGTTTCATCTTAAGAATAATTCTATTTTTCTTTTGCGACAATATTTCGAATGCATCATCGGTGTATGAATCTGCAATAATTATTTCAAAAAATATTTTGTTGATTTCGACTGCGGTATCGTGATCAATAATTCCGTTGGCAATAATAACTCCCCCGAAAGCTGAAATTGGATCTGCAGCAAGTGCATCTTTCCATGCATCTTTAAGGTTTGGTCTTGAAGCCATTCCACATGCATTATTATGTTTTAGTATCGCAACAGATGTTGTGTCAAAATCTCTTATAAGATGAATCGCTGCATCAACATCCAAAAGATTGTTATAAGAAAGTTCTTTCCCGTGTAGCTGTACCAGTAGCTCGTCCATAGCTCCAAAATAAAATGCTGATTGATGAGGATTTTCACCATATCTTAAATTATTTCTTTTGTTGCTCGAAACTCGAAGTTGTGTATATTTATTTTCGTCAAACCAATTAAATATTGCAGAATCATAACCAGAGCTAACGGCAAATGCATATTTGGCAAAATCTCTTCTTGTTTCGATTTCAGTATATCCATTGTGCTCTTCAAGCAGACTATACAATTGTGCATATTGCTTTACATCAGAAACAACCAAAACATCTCTATAATTTTTTGCTGCAGCACGTATTAAAGAAATTCCTCCAATATCAATTTGTTCAATTATTTTTGCTTCATCATTTTCGAATTTTATTGTTTGTTCAAAAGGGTAAAGATCAACAATAACCAAATCTATTGATGTAATATCATATTTTAGAGATTCGGCAGCATGATTTTCATTATCTCGCACATTCAAAATTCCTCCAAAAATCTTAGGATGTAAAGACTTAACTCTTCCGTCAAAAATAGAAGGGTAACCGGTTAGATCTTCAAGAGAAATAGCATCAACTCCTAGAGACTTTATAAAAGAATGTGTTCCTCCTGTGGAAAAAATATTTACGCCCAAATTACTTAAACTCTTAACTATTGGCTCAAGTCCTTCCTTATGATAGACAGAGATTAAAGCCGATCCAATCTTTTTTTTCATAAACTACTTTTTATTCAATTAGCATTATTTTGATAGAATTTTTAAAGCCACTAAAGTAAATATTTTCACTTTTTTAATTGTAATTAGACTAAAATTCTTTTAATCATTTATCAACATCAAAATATAATTTTTGTTTCTGATTATATGTTTTATTATTAAAAAGGATATTTTTACAAACTTAAAAATGGAGAAATTATGTTAAAGTTTATTTTATATTTGGCTCTTATAACTCTTTTCTCTATTTACTTATCAGCACAAAATTCAAATGTAGATAAAGTAAAGTATGACCTGTCATTTAAATTCAAGGATGGTTTATATTTATCACATTTGGACTTTCTAAACAATTCCCCAATTGAATTCGAACGATTAGTAAATCCGGATTTTAATAACCCTGACTTTTTTTCAAAGTTTGAAAATTCTAAGATAATTGTTTTCAACGACCAATATGGCAATATTGCCGAAAAACAGCTGTATGAGATTTGGGGATATTCCAGAAACGGGAAACCTTATGTTTTTTGGGGAGGTAAATTTAACATGATTCCTTATATTGGAAAAATATCTCATTTTGTTGCAATGATTAGAGTTATGTACGACAATAGAACCACAATGTATGACCCATATTATTATCGTACTTCTCCCGGAATATATTACAGAGATGAGATAGTGCAATTATTACTTGACAATGAAACTGGTATTATTGCCGATTTCAATATAAAAAACACAGAAATATTTTTAGAAAGAGATACTGATTTATATAATGAGTTCAAGCGACTAAGAAAACGAAAGAAAAATAAAATGATGTTTTACTATATTCGTCAGTACAACGAAAGAAATCCCTTATATTTACCTCAAAACTAAACATATGAAACTAATAATCACACTTTTTTCAATGCTATTTTCAAGTTTAATTACATTCTCCCAGTTTCACATTCCTATCGGCTCAAAAAGCGAATTAACTAAGTTTTACCAGTCAAAGACCTATATTGTTCTGAAAAACGACATTTTTTCAGACTATAATACTGCAATGAAGGATGCTGCTGAAAAATTTTGGAAAATATCAAAATTTGAATTTATCAATGAATCGGAGTTTCAAAAACAAAGACAAGATAACTCAAAAGCCTTTTTAGTTATTAATCAGGTATACTTTGAAAAAGATAAAAGCAACACATTATTTGATTTTCTAATCCTAACAATTGGAGGTAAATATAGGACAATAAACGATATGCCTACATTATGCGCCATTCCTTTAGCATATAATGGTGCGAACGAAGAAGACTATGTTTATAAACTGGGACTAATGTTAAAATTCATACAAAAACACATAGAAACAAGCAATAATAATCCTGGATTAAACTCTGAATCAATTCTAACATATTATCTTAATCAGTCAGGCTCATCTTCTGAAAAGACTCTACACGTTTTACAAAATGAAATTGAAATTGATATTCGCTCTCAGTATGCTTTTAAAAACGAATATCCCGGCAATTTCAAATTCAGTTGCAAAGAGGAAATGAAGAGTTTAATTAACAATTCTGACTCTAACGCGTTGATTTTACATAAAATTGGACCGCAACCGAACAGCAAACTTTCGAGGTGTATAAAATTTGTTATGGATACAAAAAATGCAGATATATATTATTTTAATCAACATAACATTAATAAAAAAAATGCGAATGCATTATTAAAATCAGATTTAAGAAACTTATACAAAAAATAATGGATTATCCTGAAGTACTTGACTTTATGTATAGCAGCCTTCCGATGTATCAAAGAGTTGGTAAAGCTGCATATAAAGCTGATTTAAAAAATTCCCTTGAATTTGACAGACATTTTAATTATCCTCATCAAAACTATAAGAGCATACACATAGCAGGTACTAATGGGAAAGGCTCTGTATCTCATTTACTTGCTTCTGTTCTTATGGAGAATGGCTATAAAACCGGTTTGTACACATCTCCTCACCTAACTGATTATCGTGAACGTATTATGGTTGACGGGGAAAAGATTGATAAAGACTTTGTTTGCGATTTTATAAATAATAATTTTAATTTTATAATCAATCTAAAGCCATCATTTTTTGAAATGTCAGTCGCTTTAGCACTTGATTATTTCAGACACAAGAATATTGATATTGCAATTATTGAAACCGGAATGGGCGGGAGACTTGACTCAACAAATATACTTAATCCAATACTTTCAATAATTACAAACATTTCATATGATCATACAGAGTTTTTAGGCAGCACGCTTGAACAAATTGCAGAAGAAAAAGCAGGAATTATAAAAAAAGAGATTCCTGTAATTATTGGAGAAACCAACCCGAAGACCTCTCAGGTTTTTATTAATCACTCAAAAGATAAAAATTGCAAATTAGCATTTGCCGACAAAGATGTCAAAATTTACAAAAAAGGCGAAAGGCTTATTATAGAGTCGAATTCTTTAAGTATAAGTTTTACTCCGGAACTTAGAGGTATTTATCAGCTGAAAAACTATTGCACTGCATTTGCCGGTCTTAAAGAGCTAGTTGAAAATAAAATTCATATTGACCCAGAATCGATTGTCGCCGGGTTTGAAAAAGTAATAATAAATACCGGCCTGAGGGGCAGATGGCAAATTATGAGTACTACTCCGATAATCATTTGCGATACAGCTCACAATAAAGAAGGCATTGAGATGGTAATTAAACAGTTATTGGATGAAGAATATACTGAACTTCACATAGTTATCGGATTCGTTAATGATAAAAATGTGAAAGAAATTATAAAATTATTCCCAAAAGAGGCAAAATATTATTTCTGTCGTGCAGATATCCCCCGCGCAATGGATGAAGAGTTATTATATGAATTAGCAAATGAATGCGGATTGCAAGGAAATGTTTTCGCAAACGTTTCAGAAGCATTTGAAAAAGCCAGTAAAAGTTGTTCTGAAAATGGGACCATTTTTATTGGAGGCAGCACTTTCGTTGTGGCAGATTTCCTACAACATTATGATAAGAGTATTTTTTGAAATCAGGCATTAATCCAACACGATTCGGAATAATTATCTATATTTGTCAAGACAAGATTCACTAATTATGAAAAAATTACTATTAATACTCATATTATTATTCCCATTGTTTATTGTTGCCCAATCTTTTTGGAGTCTTGCTATTGATGATAATAGTTATAATAAATCACGAACAACAGATAATGCATTATTTCAAGATTCTATTATTCTTGTTAGTGGATTTGTAATTGATGCTCCTTGTCATTATCATCAGTTGTTTGCATATAATTTATCAGGCGAACGACTCTGGAACATAGCAGGTCATTATGACCTCATCTATTGCGATTCAGATTACATATACACCACAGGATACAATTTGATTGGAGATATTATTGGAAATGAGCAAATAGTAATATCAAAATATGATAAATACGGAAATGAGATATTTAGCATAGCATATCCTGACATACCTCATTATGGATATATTTTTAAACCAAAAAGCATTGATATAGCAACCGATGGAACTATTTTGATCAGCTCCACAAATTCAATATTAAAGTCAAATATTAATGGTTCGGAAATACAAGAATATGAAATTGATTTAGAATCAGAAATTATTTCGATTCACTCACTTAATGCACTTACATACATTATTAGGACTGATAATAAAATTTACAAAACCGATGATTCATTCTCAATTACTGAATCAGTAGAGTTTTCAAATACTATTAATGCGATGATAATTATCAATGAAAATATTTACACTCTGCATGACTTCTGCCTGTTGCAAATTGACTCTGATTTAAACATATCTGACACTATTGTTTCCGGCGCACAATGCTACAACAACATGTATCTTTATGATAACAGTTTTTGGTTACAAGCAAATGTCGAAGACAGCATCAAATTGTATAATTTAATAAACTTAAACTTAGACAAAACCCTCACTTTTCCTGCATTTGTAAATAATGCGGAGTTTATTTTAGCACAGAATAAATATACTTTCGTTGGCAATTCATTTACAGATCAAATTGGAATCTATAATTTTGAGGTAGTAGGCGATGAAGTAATTAGTGTTAGTTTACCGGATTGTGAATTACTAGACTTCAATATTGACAGTATTACCATTGAATATGTTCAATTAAATGATAACGATAGTTTAGCTATTGGTTATCGATTTATCACTGAGCTTACAATTAGGAACAATGGAAATGAGATTATAAATTCAATTGCTATTTTTACTGATTTAGTAGGGGGTAGTGAGTGTCAAAAAAATCAATTTTATCACAAATTTACTGCCCTAAATATTTCCCCTGGTGAAGACAAAACATTGAATCTTGAACAAATATATCAAGATGGAATTACTAATAATCAATTATGCTTTCAAGTTTTAGCTCCAAACTCAGAATTAGAAGTATTAACTGAAAACAACAGTCTTTGTAAAACCTTTGTCATAAATAAAGTAATAAACGAAAGCAGCCAAAAGATTCAAATATATCCGAATCCTTTTACTGATTATTTTATTATAGAAAATCCTAATCTGAATATTGATTATATTGATATTATTGACCTTAATGGAAAGCTAATATCTAGAGATATTGTTACTGATAACACAGCAAAAATTAAGACTCACGCATTAAAATCAGGTGTTTATATTTTAAAAATACATGCTGAAAATAAGATTCGTTCAAATCTTATAATTAAAGAATAAATGAGAATAAGATTTCACTCGCTTGTAACTATATAATGTATATTGCTTTGCCAGCATTCCTTTAGGAATCATCCTTGAACCTAAAGTTTATTAACTTCGCCTTTACTTATTGCACAGTGTTATCATAATCATTTTGTTTTATGTCCTTTGGATTTTTATTAAAAAATGAAAATAATTAATTATATTTGCTCTTAAACAAAGTTTTAAAATATGAGGCGAATTCTTTACATATTATTTCTTATTAGCATAATTTGGGCTTGTAAAAGCAATGATAAAGAAACTATAGATGCAAAAAAATATAATGACGAAATGATTGTTCTTCAAAAAAAAGCAGAGGTAGGCATAGTTAATCTCATATCTGCTATAGACAGTCAGAATGCTGATAGAATGAACGAATCCCTTGCATCGGCAAAAGAATTGATTTCCTATTGTATCAGCGAAGTTGAAAAATCTGATTCTGAAAACAATTTTAATCCTTATAAGAATCAAATTATGATGCTATTAGATTCTTATAGTTCAATTGTAGAAGAAGAGTTCAGAACAATAATAGATATTTATTCCCTTCCAGATGAAGAATATACAGAAGCACATAAAGATAGTGTTACTTCATTATTTAATGAATCGCTTAGAAAATACTCTCTGGCGATAGCTCAATTCGCAGATTTTCAGGAAAATTTTGCCAAAGAAAACAACTTAGTTTTGCAATAGATAATAATTTACTCTTGATTAACCCATATTTTGAGGGTATCATCAAACTTTAACAGATAGGTTTCAGGCAAATTATTCCAAGCAAGAATATTATTTACAGTAACTCGATATTTTATTGCAATTCTGTTCAAAGTTTCCCCTTTCAACACTTTATGATAAATAACATTTCTACCCATAGTATCACCGGCATTTTTCTGCAAATCAAGATATGTCAAATTCGCAGGAATAAACTCAGAAAGTTCATTCTGATGCATTAAAAATTTCAGCAGATAGGTTCTTGGCAAAACAAGACTGTAAATATTATTATCGTCTGGGATTCTATCTTTAATAAAAATTGGATTCAACATCTTTAAAGAATCAATTGTCAATCCTATTATTTCCTGAATCGATCTAAATTCAATAGGCCCAGAAATATGAATTGTGTCATAGGCATAATAATCTAGATTAGTGTCTGATGGAAAAATATTATGCTCCCGATGATAATTCATTAAGTAAGTCATTGCAATAAATGCCGGCACATAGTTTTGCATTTGTTGAGTAAAATAAGGCCTTAATTCCCAATAATCAGTTTTACCTCCACTTCTAGCAATAGCTTTTGCAACCATGCCAGGTCCTCCGTTATAAGCAGCCAAAGCAAGATGCCAATCATTAAAAGTTCGAAACAAATATTCCAGATATCTGCAAGCAGCGTCAGTAGACTTATATACATCTCTTCTTTCGTCAATAAAAGAGTTTACACTTAAATCAAAAATATCTGATGTATTTTTCATAAATTGCCACAAACCCACAGCACCCGATCTTGAAATTGCATTTGGATCAAGAGCAGACTCAACTGCAGCAAGATATTTTAATTCAATCGGCAAATTATATTTAGCTAAATACTCCTCAAAGATTGGGAAATAGTAGGAAGACACAGACATAATATTGCTCATTTTTGTATTATTTTGAGCGGAATATGCCTGAATATATTTTTCTACAAATTCATTATATTCTAGTCTAATTTCCGTTTGTTTGTCCAAAGAAGCTATCCTTTTTTTATAAACAATCTCAGGATATCCCGGAATGAATTTATATAACAAACTATCTGGCACATTATTAGATGTTCCATTCCACCAATCTCCTGCGCCAAATGAAAAACTTTCAATGCTCTTATTAATTTCAAAAACACACCCTATTGTGGGTTGGGAATTATGACTAGGTTCCTCTAATAAATTTTCTTTATTAATCCCTGTAAAACTAATAAAAAGAAAGAGTAAAGTTAATACGGCGATAAAAAGAAAAAATCGTTGAAAAACACTTTTTTTATTCTCCATTTATTAAAAATTAATCTAAGTACAAATATGCTTAGATTTAAAGACTAAATTTATTATTAAAGCCTTATTTTTTCAACCTTTTATTGTTAATTTAATTTATTGAAAAAGGATTGATTAACCAAAATGTATAATTAAATTAGCATTTTTATCTGTAAAGATTTTATGATATGAATATGAAAAAAATAATTGTAATCGCTTTAATAGTTCTACTTGTAATTAGTGCAATTTTCTCATTTTTTCATTTTTTTAAACCAAGAAATATTTACGTTAATGAAACATTAAAAGCTGTTCCGCATAATTCATCAATAATCATTGAAATAAACAGTTTTGAAGACTTCTTCGCAAAAACCTTGCAGAATAGCATATATGCTCAACTTATTTCATTTGACGGGATTAATGAGGATAACTCGCTTATTCATTTTTTATATAAAACAGGAAAAGAAAATGAAGAAATTATGAGTTTATTTAACCATTCATCAGTATTGTTAACATTCCAGATTGTTGGTAAAGACAAATTAGAACAACTTATAATCGCTCCATTAAGAATAAATGAAACTGAAAAAACTCAAACTCAGATTTTGACGAAATTCTTGGAGAGCAAAGGTGAAATAAAAACAAGGAATTATGATAATGCAGTAATCTATGATTTTAAGGGGAATATTTATCCTGAAATATCATTCAGTTTGCATAAGGGCTCAATCATCCTCAGTAGGTCATCATTACTTGTTGAAAGTTCAATACGTCAAATTGAGAGTCAACGTTATTCTCTTTCTTCGATTAAAGATTTCGACAATGTTTATCAAACAGCCGGGAAAAATGAACTTGCGAATATTTATGTTAACAAGAAACAATTTTCAGAAATACTAAAATTGTTTATTCAAAGCTCTTTTCATAGTGGTATTTCTTCAATGGAGTATTTTGGAACCTGGACAGAACTAGATTTAAATGTTTCGGAAGATTTGATTTCCCTTAATGGTTTTTCGGTTTTACCTGACAGTATTCAGTCTTTTTTAAATGTTTTGGCTTCACAAGGTGCGAGTAATCTAAACTGCTTAAAGGTTTTACCTGAAGGCACAGCTTTATATCTTGCCATATCAATCAATAACATGGTTAGATATGATCAATTATTGGAATCCTACTTAAATCAAACTAATAAACAAAACACACGAGATAATAAAATCTCTGAAATTAAAAAGCAAACAGGAATTGACCTTAAAGAGGTTTTCTTCCCAATGATCAACAATGAAGTTTGTTTTGCTGTAACTAATGTAAATAATCTTGATGTTTTTCAAAATTCATTTGTTCTTGTGGGAGTTAAAAGCAAAAGTCAAGCAGAAAACGAAATAAACGGCATGCTAAAACTCGCTTCCAAGCAATTAAATACTGCATTTGAGGATTATATTGAAACACTAAAAATCGATGAATTGAGTTCGGTAAAAATCTATAAACTTCCTTTTACTAATGCAGTAGAATTATTGTTTGGACCACTATTCAAAAACTGTAATGCAGAATATGTAACATTTGTTGACAACTTTTTGATTTTTGCAAATTCGAAAGAGTCTTTATTCAGACTAGTACATGATGCAATGCTGAACAGAACTCTTGAAACCAGTATTAGGCATAATAAGTTTCTTGATCATTTTTCTAGCCGGTCTAATCTTTTTCTTTATTATTCTTCTCATTCAGGCGCAGGTCTTTTAAGTCATTTTCTAAATGATAAAACACTTACATCAATAAATAAAAATCCTGATGTTTTTATAAATCTGGGTGCATTTGCATTCCAAATAACAAAGAGTCAGAATATGATGTACAATAATATTGTTTTTGAGCATATCGAAGAAGTATCAGATAGACCTCAAACAGTATGGGAAAGTCGTCTAGAAACATCAATTGACATGAAACCAGTCATTGTAACAAATCATAATAACAACTCGAAAGAGATTATAGTTCAAGACAAAAACAATAATTTGTATCTGTTAAGTAACAGTGGCAGAGAATTGTGGAAAATTCATCTAAATGAAAATATCACGAGTCAGATATTTCAGATCGATTATTTTAAGAACGGTCGACTACAGTACCTCTTTGCAACCGAATCAGAGATTCACCTAATTGACCGACTAGGAAATTATGTAGAACGATATCCAATTAAATTAAGAGAAAAAGCCAGTTCTCCAATGGCGGTTTTTGATTATGAAAATAATAGAAACTACAGAATCTTTATTGCCTGTAACGATAACATGGTTTATCTGTATGATATTGAGGGGAATATTGTAAAAGGCTGGGATTTTGAAGGATCTGAAAATACAGTAAATTCTGAAATTTCTTTTTACCGATACAAAAACGAAGATTTTATAGTGTTTAACGATATATATAAGGCTTACATATTATCAAGAAGAGGAGAAGAAAAGATAAGAGTTAAATCAGGATTTGAGTTTTCAAAAAACAACAATATATATATCGACAATTTAAGTAATCAGTTAAATTTTATAGCTACCGACACTAAAGGGGGAATTAAAATAATTGATGGCAAGGGGGAAATAGAAACAGTAAACATTCGGGAATATAGCCCTGACCATTATTTTTCGATAGCAGATATTAATCGTAATGGTAGCAATGATTACATATTTCTTGATCACAATGTTCTTGAAGTTTACAACAAAAACAAGACTTTGCTGTTTAAATACGAGTTCGAATCAAATCCAGACATTATGCCAGTTTTTTACAACTTTCCACGCAACCAAATAAAGATAGGCATCGTCTGTAAATCAATTGGGAGCATTTACTTGCTGAATCATGATGGTACTTTATATAATGGATTTCCTCTTCAGGGATTGACACAATTTAGTATTGGCTATTTGAGTTCTACAAGTAATAAGTTTAACCTTATTGTAGGTGGACCAGAAAATTTATTGTTTAACTATGAAGTTAATGAAAATTAATATGAAAAATAAATCTTTAATTTACCTTAGCCTAATCTTATTGTCATTGTTTTTGAACTCTTGCATAAAAGACAATTTCAATTTTGATAAATGGGATAGAGAAATTCAGTATAATGGGAGTTTTGCTGCTCCTGCAATTTGGGGAGACTTAGCGTTTACTGATGCTATTAAGAAGTTTGATGCAGAAGCAATGTTTATCACAAATGAAGATGGCTACATTTCTCTAATTTATAATATTCGTGTTCAATCAGATGATGTACACGATATAATATATCTGCCAAATCAAAATATCAGTGGGAGCGTTAATTCTCCAGATTTTGATTTTAGCGGTTTTACCACTCCGGGATTAGACACAGTTAGTCATAGCTTTCAGAGTCTTTTGACTTTTGATGTTTTTAATACAGAAGCCGAATTAAAAAATATGCTATTAAAATCTGGATTAATGGACATAACTGCGCAATCGACTTATTTTCATACACTTAGACTATACATTAGTTTTCCAACGATAACGAAGAATGGTGTCCCTTTTTCTAGATTTTACACCTTCGCCTATTCAGGTGAATCTCAAACTAATTCTGACATCGATTTAACTGGATATAATATAGATATGAGTCAGACTCCAATGGGGCACAACGAAATTCCTGTTGATGTTAGAGTAACTTTGTTTCATTCAGGTAATCCAAATAACTCCGGCAGTTTAAACTTTAATGTTAATATATATGACCTACAATACGATATTGTTCAAGGATATTTTGGAGTAAACACTTTAATATTTGAAAGCGACACTCTAGATATAACATTGTTCAAAACAAAAGAGTTTAATATCGAGGATTATAGGTTTGTAGATCCAAAATTTAAAGTTTACTATTGGAATTCGTATGGTGTTCCTTCTGCATTTTACTTTACGGAACTTAGGGTAAATTCAGCTACAGACGGAATAGATTATGATATTATTCATTACGGCGGAGGAATCCCAATGGATAGCATAAACCCATATAATGTTTCATATGCCCTATCTGTTGGAACTACAATGGAAGATTCTTTAAAAGTGGATAAAAACAACAGCAATATTGCTCTGATAATGGAAAAACGCCCACAGTGGCTTAAGTTTATTGCACATGCTAATACTAACCCAATGGGCTTAGACCATAGTAACTTTGTAACCTCAACATCATTATTAGAAGCTGAAATTGTAGTAGAGCTGCCACTATGGGGATATATTTATAATTTCCATAGGCGTGATACAATAGAATTTGATATGAGTGATATTTATAATGAATATAATCCGGCATCTAGAGTTATGGCAAGGATTGATATTCAAAACGGCTTTCCGGTAGAAGCATTTGGTCAAGTTTATTTTGTTGACAATAATTATGTCGTTCTAGACTCATTATTTCACAATTATGAAGAAAGGTTATTAAAGGCTGCTCTTGTTAATTCAGAAGGAAGAGTTCTAGATTATGAAAGAAAGGTTACTAAAATTGAATTTGACTTAAACAGATTGGAAAAAATTAAAAACACAAAACATGTAATTCTTGGTGGGCAGGCAAATACAACTGCAGCAAATAATCAAAGTGTTGTAAAAATATATAATGATTACAGAATTATATTTGACATAGGATTTGAAGTCGATTTTGATGTTAACATTGATTTGGACACGATTGAGTAAAATTAATTGATAAAGTTTCGCAATAAAAAACAAATAAGCGCGATGAAAAAAATAGTAACAATAATTGCAAGTTTCTTTATAGTGTGTAATTTCAGTTACTCTCAACAGGGGTTAACTCTATATAATATGGACAGAGTTTTGCAAAGTTCATTTATAAACCCTTCTATCGAAGTACAGCACGACTTTCATCTAGGGGGATTAATAGTCCCAGTATTCGGACAATTACCACCGCCAATGTATATTAACTATGCAAACAATTCTTTTCACTATAACAGTCTTTTCCATATGGGGACAGGCAATAAAGCAGATAGTCTAGTTCTGAATCTTCCAAAGTTTATGAACAGCCTCCGAAATACTACACATATTAGATACGACACTCATTTTGAATTGCTAAATCTAGGAATCAGACTTGACAAATTTTTTCTTTCAGTTGCTTTAACCGAAAAAATAAAATTCGGAGTTTCATTACCATATGATTTATTCGAGTTTGTTGTTAATGGGAATAAACCATATATGGATCAAGACATTCCTCATGATTTCAGCTCATTAAATGTTAATTTCACACATTACCGAGAATTTGCTGTTGGATTCTCAACTGCTGCTGCTTCAAAATTGAATATAGGAGGTCGAGCAAAAGTTCTCTTCGGTCAAGCGAATTTTACGACTGAAATCAAAACTTTAACTCTACATACCGATCCGGAGTCTTATCATATGACCTTTAATGCAGACATGGCTATTAGGGCTTCTTTGCCGGTATTTTTCGATTACGAAATACATGAAGATTCTATTCAATTTGATATAAATCAGGCTTCTCTAGACGATTTTAATCCGCTAAATTATGCCCTTAACATGAAAAATGTAGGATTGGCATTTGATCTTGGTGCAAGTTATAAACTTAATAATAAGATAGATTTGTTCGCTAGTTTCACCGATTTAGGTATGATTAGTTGGAATACCAATCCTCAAAACTTTATCAGCAAAGGCAATTTTCTTTTTAGGGGGATAGAAATTGATGTATTTAATGACGAAGAGTCTGCAGATAATTTTGTTGACTCCTTAATGAATATATTTCTTTTTGAATTACAGGAAAACTCATACCTTACATTCTTGCCTTCGAGTCTTTATGCAGGTGGGATGTATAAGTTTCACGACAAACTTCATTTCGGAGCACTTTATCGTGCAGAATTTTACAGAAAAACACTATTACCATCAATAACATTATCCGTAAATTCGAATCTTACTAATTGGTTTTCGGCTCATGCAAGCTATACCATAGCTAATAACTACGGAGGCAATGTAGGATTGGGTCTTAGTATGCGACTGGGTTTTGTTAGCACTTATTTTGTAACAGACAACCTGATAGGAATGATTTTTCCTCAAAAAATGAGAAATCTAAATTGGAGAATGGGCTGCAATTTGGTTTTTGGACGCAAAAAAGAGATTAAATCTTCTGCATCATATCGTTAATCTTTGATTATTTAAGGATTGTGAGAGAGAAGACGCACAAAAATATACATCTTTTTGCTTTAATTCTAATAGTCTTAAGCATATCAGTATCTGAATATGTTACAAGCATTGGTATATGGGTGTTAGTAACAAACTGGATATTAGATTTCAGATACAAAGATAAATGGGAAAGATTAAAAAACAACAAAGGAATTGCAGTCTTTCTTATTCTTTATCTGATTCACTTAATATGGCTTCTGAATACTAGTAATTTTAGTTTCGCATTAAATGATCTGCGAATTAAGTTACCATTATTAATATTTCCAATCATCATAGGAACCACAGAACCAATTACACACAAACAGTTGCTGATAATCTTCAAATTTATGTTCTTAGGTCTGATAATTAGTTCAGTAAGCGGATTGTTAGCTTATTATGAGATTATTGGCAATTATGAGATTAATAACTTTCGTCAAATTTCGATTTTTATTTCACATATAAGACTTTCTCTATTATTATGCCTTGCAGTTTTCATAATTCTGTATATTCTGAAAAACAAATACTATAAAAATCCTAAAGAAGGATTAGCTTTAGCAATTACCTGCCTTTGGTTCTTCGTTTTTTTGTTTATCATACAAGCATTTACTGGTCTATTTATTTTTATTTTTATAATCTATATAATACTCATTTATTTCTCAATTAGAGAAACAAAAATAGCGAGGAGAGTCCTATACTTAATAAGCTTAGTTTTAATACCTTTATCAATAGGCATTTATCTAGGACTATTTCTCAATAGCTTTTATACTCCCCATAATTCCCATTATAGCACTGGAGATTTTACTTCAAGGGGGAATATATATTACTCAAACAATGAAAGCAGACTCATTGAAAACGGCAATCTTATTTATCATAATATTTGCGAGAAAGAATTAAGAGAAGAATGGGAAAAAAGGAGTAATACTTCCTTAGATTCATTAACAGAAAGTGGAACTAAATTTATTCATAATGTAATAAGATATTTAACTTCCAAAGGACTGAACAAGGATGCTGACGGAATTATTGCTCTAAGAGATGCAGATATATTGGCAATAGAATCAGGTTCGACAAATTATAAATACAACGGAAATTCTTTTATTAACAAAAGACTGTATAGCATTATTTGGCAACTTGATGTGTATTCAAAGGGAGGAAATCCAAGTGGACATTCAATCACTCAGAGATTTGAATACATCAAAGCCGCATTAATCTTAGCTCAAAGAAACTTCTTTACAGGCACTGGAACAGGAGATATTGATGATGCATATAAAACTCACTATGTCACTTCAAGATCTATTTTAGACCCAGACTTTCGACATCGTGCACACAATCAGTACTTAACATTTTTTATAAGTTTTGGAGTATTTGGAGCTTTTTTATGTTTTCTTGCAATTTTTTTCCCTGTTTATTTAGCTGAAGGATACAATCGTTACTATTTTATAATATTTTTTATAATCGCAATCATTTCAATGATTAATGAAGATACTCTCGAAACAATGACTGGAGTTGTATTCATTTCCTTTTTTTACTCTCTTTTACTATGGGGGTATAAACCTTACAAAAAATGAGATTTATGAAAGAAAAACAAATACATTTTATGCGAAGAGCTATACAGTTATCTGTTGATAATATAAATAAAGGTGGGGGTCCTTTTGGTGCTGTTATAGTTAAAGATGGGGAAATTATTGCTGAATCTGCAAATTCAGTTACTAGCGACAATGACCCAACTGCACATGCAGAAGTAAACGCTATACGAATGGCTGCAAAAAAACTTAATAATTATGATTTAAGTGGTTGTGAAATATACTCATCCTGCGAGCCCTGTCCGATGTGCTTGGGAGCAATTTATTGGGCAAGAATTGATAGATTATATTATGGTAATACTCAAAATGATGCGGCAATAGCTGGATTCAGTGATGAGTTTATTTATAAAGAAATTGCCAAAAATTTTGAAACAAGAAATTTAAGAACAGAAAATATATTGAGAGAGGAGGCAATTGAAGCCTTTACGAAATGGCAACACTTTGATGGAAAAATCAACTATTAAAATGATTCTACTTCCTAAAGAGTTTTACCAAAGAGATGCAATAATTGTCGCAAAAGAATTAGTTGGTAAAATTATTATTCGAAAATACGATACAGAAGAACTTAGTTACTACAGAATTACAGAAACAGAAGCATACAAAGGAGAAGATGATGAAGCATGTCATGCTCACAAAGGAAAAACCAAGCGCACAGAGATAATGTATGGAGAGGGTGGATTAATTTACATTTACCTAATTTACGGAATTCATTGGATGTTAAATATAGTAACCCACTCAGTTGATAATCCGCAAGCTGTTTTGATAAGATGTACTGAAAATTACAATGGTCCTGGAAAATTAACCAAAGCACTAAAAATTGACAAATCTTTTAATGGCGAAAAGATACATGATAATCTAAAACTTTATATTGCTGATGATGGATATATTCCTTATATTTTACCAAAAAAAAGGATTGGGATTGAATATGCCGGACTAGTATGGAAAAACAAACTGTGGAGATTTACGGATAATCGTATTGAGAAAAAGACAACTAGATTATAAACTCAACTTCCTTAAAACCATAGGTTCTCAGCTGTTTATTTTCGTATTTCAACACAATATTTCCACTAGGCAAAATGTCAACAATTGTAACGCTAGATATACCCTGCTTATCTCTAATTCGAAAAGGATCATTAACGCCTAACAAACTATCAAAATAATCCCGTTTATTATCATTAAAACTTGTATTATCGAGTTGCTGCAACCTTAACTTCAAACATTTAATCAGTCTATTAAGTTCATTTTTTATATCATATTTTTTTCCTGTAATGTTAATTAGTGAATCCGGATTTGGGATTTCTGCAGGAAACTCTAACTGATTCAAGTTTAAGCCTATTCCAATAACAGAAAATTTAATTACATTTCCTTGAAAAGTATTCTCAATTAATATGCCAGCTAACTTTTTATTCTGATAATATATATCATTTGGCCATTTTATTTGAGAGTCAATCGAATGTTGAGCTAGATAATCTATTATTGCCAAGGATGTAGCCATACTAATTATAAAGCAATTTTCAGCTTTAACCCTAGAAGTAAAATACAAACTAAAGCATAAGTTTTTGCGTGGTTCAGAATGCCATTTAGTATCATATATTCCTCTGCCCTTGCTTTGATTTTGGCAAGTAACTACAGTAAAATTCTCAATACTATTTGAACTATAAATAAGTTCGGATAAGTATGAATTGGTAGAGTCACAATTTTCTAGATTAATAATTTTTGTCATACTCAAAATTAAAAAAAAACCTTGTCATTTAACAGACAAGGTTTAAATTTATATGATTTTTTGTACTATAAAAAGTAATAAGTTAATCCAAATCTAAGTCCTCCAACTAGAGCATTGTTTTTAAAATTTTCTTTCTCAACTCCGGGAACATAAAGACTGTTTTTAGTTTGATTTAGTCCATTTACTCCTTCCATATCTGTAATGGTATATTGAAATCTAAATCCTACCTGCATAAATAACTTATAATCAACTAATTCTATATTAGTTCCAAAGCCTAAAGCAGCTGCAAATAACATTTTGTCTGCAAATACATTTACTACATCGGCCTCACCAACGTTGGTTGGCACATAAGGAATGTTTTTGTATAAAGTTGGAAGTCCGGGATAGTCAAAAGTTCTGCTATATGTTGCAGCATTAATGAATTGAAATACAGGTCCTATCTCGAAATAGGATTTAGATCCAATCTTAGCTAGAATAGGAATATCTGTTGTTTTAAGATGAGTATTTGAGACATATCTATTTTCACCAAATTTCCCCTCATACTTTTGGGAAATATTATTGATATTTAACCCTATTTCTAAGCCGAATTCTTCAGCAAAATTATATCCTAAAATAAAGCCATAATAATAATCAAAAGTAACGGCAGGATCCATTTCTGCTCCATGATCAAATACCTGCTTATTCATTAACCACGTACTATTATAGGAAAAATTCCCGCCTGCATATGGTCCTTCCTGAGAATAAACACCAAAAACAGCTAAAACACAAATCAGCATTACACTTAATTTTTTCATAAATTCCATATTAAATTAAAACTACAACAATTATTATTTTATAGTTTACAAAACTAATAATTTAGCTTAAGCGAGCAAAACAATTTCAAAATTTCGACAATTTGTCATAAAAAACTCATTTTTATATTTTTTTATGCAACATAAAGTATTATTTTTGCTTTCTGTCTAACTTTAAACTAAATATTATGGAAAAAATTTTCGGATTGTTCAGTGAAAAACCAATCAGTATGATTGAAAAAGAAGACTTTTTCAAAAAAGGCTTCAGATATTTGTTTTTGTTTATTGCTGCTGTATTAGTTATAATGGGTATTATAAGTATTATTGGAGGAGCAATTAATTATTTTGATTTCTTTTCTAATCTAACGGCATGGCAAATTATCAGAAGTCTATTACTATTTGCTATCTGCCTAATCATCACCATTCTAAGCATTGCTTTTATGGCAGGGATTTTATGGAAACGTTCTAAAACAATGCTTGAAGAAAGTAATAATATTGTAGATTTAGTTCCTAGGATTTTAAAAACTTTTGGTGAAGTGATTGCAGTTTTACCAATTTCAACAGGAATAATTGCTTTGTTTACCGCAATTTTTGCTGTCATACCTTTCTTTCCAATACTAAATATGGCTGAATCTTTTATTCCGATAAATATGATGCAATTGCAATCAGGACTAGGTGTAAGTGGTTTTGTTGCATATTTCGAGCAGTTAGCAATGTTTGGTATTGCACCTTTATGCCTAGGTATTATTTTCAGTTTTCTAAATATTGCTTTAATGTACTTGTTGGCTGAACTTTTTAAACTAATTGTTGCTTTTTTAAGAAAATAATTGTTGCAAAACAACATAAAAAAAGGGCTAATCAGCCCTTTTTTTTATCCAAGATTACTTAACATTTTAAGCCTTTCGAAATTATTAATTTCCAGTGATTTGCTATGTATAGTAATTATATTATCCTTCTTAAGTTCAGATAATATCCTTACGAAGTTTTCAGTGGACATACCTGCAAACTCAGCCATATCTTTTCGAGATATTGAGTTTTCGATAATATTGCTTTCAAAAATATTTTGTGATAGGTATAACAAGGAGTCACACACTTTACCCAGTGCTTGTTTATTAACTATGCTTCCTAATTTGTCGTATATATTTTGGAGGGAGTCGCAATAAATTTTCATTATTTCGAATGCAAATTTCTGATTAGATTTAATAATACTATCAAATACTGATCTCTCAATCAAATATACTTTAGACTGAACTATCGCTTTTGCACTAAAATGATAGTAGTTGTCGCCATACAAATTCGATAAACCAATAATACTAAATGGCTTTGTAATTTTAAATACATGGTTACGGTAATTTGTACTTTCAATAGAAGCCTTAACCAAGCCTTCTTTAAGGAGCATAACAAAAGATGCAAAAGAGCCTTGCTTGCATATATTTTCAGCTTTTTTAAATTCGATCGGAACTTTGGTTAAAACCGAAATTTCTTTAGGACTTAAATGAAGTGAAGTAAGCCATTTGTTAAACTTTTCATCTATGCTATCTGTTTTTATTTTCGGGAATTGATTATCGGTATATGTTTCTTTCAGGAGTCGAAATGAAAAATATTGGTTTAGTCTATCTACAATTGTACCAAACAATCGAATTTCTTCACTTATAAATACGCCCTTTTCAGCGCGTACAGGCTTAATATAGCATAAAATAATTTCCCCAATTGTTTTATTATCAACATTTAATCCTGAAACTAATTTTAATTCTGTTTTCTTGTAACCATCTGATTCTATGTTTTTATCGTTAAAAGTTATCCTAACTTTGCAGATATCCGGATATCTCCATCCTAATGGTACAATATTTACAATATCAGATAATATTATTTTTATATCTCTTTCGAAATCACGAAGTACTTCATCAATGCGATAAATACACTCTAACTCTTTATTACGTTCATTCAAAGATTTTATTATATCTTCAATATTCTCTTTATTTATATCCATAATTTCATTTTTTTCAGATAGCAAAGTTACTACATTTTTAACATCTTGACAAATATCATTGATATTTATCAAAACATAATATGCAATCTTTTGACTAAAGTTTCTGAAAGACTCCCAATATGTTTAGTTAATTTTACTACTCGAATTATATGTTATAATTAATTGATTTTTTAACTATAAAATTTTAAAAAATGAACGTAGAAAAAATTATGTTAGACCTGGAGAAAAAACATCCCGGAGAAGTTGAATATCTACAGGCAGTGAGAGAAGTATTAGAGTCTATAGAAGATGTTTATAATGAAAATCCTCAATTTGAGGCAAATGGGATTATCGAAAGACTTATTGAGCCTGACCGTATTTTAACTTTTAAAGTTCCATGGGTGGATGATCAAGGAAAAGTTCATGTTAATCTTGGATGGAGAGTTCAGTATAATAATGCTATTGGTCCTTACAAAGGAGGAATTAGATTTCACCCAAGTGTAAACTTAAGTATTCTTAAATTTTTAGGATTTGAACAGATTTTCAAAAATGCACTTACAACTCTTCCAATGGGTGGAGGTAAAGGTGGTTCAGATTTCGATCCAAAAGGCAAATCAGACAGAGAAATTATGCGTTTCTGCCAGTCTTTCATGTTAGAGTTATGGAAAATCATTGGGCCTGACACAGATGTTCCTGCCGGAGATATTGGTGTTGGAGCAAAAGAAATTGGATACAAATATGGAATGTATAGAAAACTTGCTCATGAAAATACAGGAGTTTATACCGGCAAGAGCATTAACTGGGGTGGTAGTTTAATTCGTCCAGAAGCAACTGGATTTGGTTGTGTTTATTTTGCACAAGAAATGTTAAAAACTCGTGGAGATAGCTTTGAAGGAAAAACAGTTGCTATCTCAGGCTTTGGTAATGTATCATGGGGTGCTGCGCTAAAAGCAACTGAATTAGGAGCTAAAGTTGTTGCAATTTCGGGTCCTGACGGCTATGTTTATGACCCTGCAGGAATTAGCGGAGAGAAAATTGATTATATGAAAACTCTCAGAGCAACAAACGAAGACATTGTTAAACCATATTCATATGAATTCCCTGGATCAGAATTTCATCAAGGTAAAAGAGTTTGGGAAGTTAAGTGTGATATTGCATTGCCTTGCGCAACACAAAACGAATTACACAAAGAGGATGCTCAAAAACTAATCGATAACGGATGTTTTGTTGTAAGTGAAGGTGCTAATATGCCAAGTACTCCTGAGGCTATGGAAATTTTTGAAAAAGCAAAAATTCTTTATGCTCCAGGTAAAGCTGCAAATGCAGGTGGAGTTGCTACATCTGGACTTGAAATGTCTCAAAATGCAATGAAACTTTCTTGGACAAGAGAAGAAGTTGACGCTAAACTTCAACAAATTATGAAATCAATTCATGCAGCTTGCGTAAAATACGGAACGGAAAGTGACGGATATATCAATTACGTAAAAGGTGCAAATATCGCCGGGTTCTTAAAAGTTGCTGACGCAATGGTAGAACAAGGAGTTGTTTAACAAGGAGCAAATAATCCACATATAATTGTTCAACTTTTGCTCATATTTTTAACGCAGAAAGACCTCCCATCCTGGGGGGTCTTTTATTTAAAAAAGACTTGAATTAATAATTCCAATAACAAAAAATCATTAGATTTCAAGAAAGATTTGTACTTTTGCTTGTAAGCCTCAAATATATGAAACTAATAATTCAGATACCCTGTTACAACGAAGAAAAAACTCTTCCGATAACATATGTTGATCTTCCAAAAAAAATTGATGGGGTTGACATAATCGAAGTGCTGATAATAAATGATGGAAGTACTGATCGCACTTTAGAGATAGCTCAAAGTCTCGGGATAAATCATATTTTAAATTTTCGTAAAAACAGAGGATTGGCAAGAGCTTTCGAGGCAGGATTAAATAAATGTCTGGAACTAGGTGCTGATATAATTGTAAATACTGATGCAGACAATCAATATTCAGGGAACGATATTGAAAAACTTATCAGACCAATTATTAATAATGAGGCAGACGTTGTAATTGGAGACAGACAAACTAATAAAATCAAACACTTTTCTTTTTTCAAGAAAATCTTACAAAAAATAGGTTCTTCATTTATTAGAAGAATATCAGGAACAGAAGTTAAGGATGTTGTGAGTGGATTCAGAGCTTTTAATAGGGATACGGCCATGCAAATAAACATAGCTACAGACTTTTCATACACTATTGAAAATATTATACAATTAGGCTTTCTTAAAGCTAAAGTGATTTCTGTCCCAGTAAATACTAATGATAAACTTAGAAAATCAAGGCTTTTCAGTAGTATTCCGGGCTTTATTTCTCACCAGCTTACGACTATTATTAGGGCTTATTCAAATTATAAAGCCTTAAGGGTTTTTACATTAATGGGACTTTTAATAATGTTACCAGGAATAATTGGTTTTGGCAGATTTATTTACTTCTTTTTCACTAAAGGTGGAGACGGCCATATACAGTCCTTAATCTTCTCAACAGCATTTCTTAATGCGGGGTTTCTAATTCTAATTTTCGGAATAATTGCTGACCTAATCAGCACAAATAGAAAACTTCTTGAAAAGATTCTTGATTTAAACAAAACTGAAAAATGGAAAAAGAAATAATAAGCGGAAATTATTTTGATAAATACAATACTAAAAATCCTGTTTACAGGCGAATTATGAAATCCTTTTTTAATAGTATCCTCGAATTTATCGCAACAGACAATGAAGAATCAATTCAGATTCTTGAAGCCGGTTGCGGAGAAGGACATCTCGCTTCGATAATAATGAATACTTCAAAAAACATTTTATATTCAGGATTCGACATAGATGAAAAAATAATTGAAGAAGGGAAAGTTAACAATACATCAGGAGATTTTCGTGTTGGAAGTATTTATAATGTACAGGAGTACCTCACAACTAAATATAATTATGTTATTGTTTCTGAAGTCTTAGAGCACATAGAACATCCCACAAAAGCTATTCAGCAATTACTCTTACTTGACTCAGATTATTTTATTTTCTCGGTCCCGCGCGAGCCAATTTGGAGATTGCTCAATATTCTCCGATTAAAGTACACCAGTAAATTAGGAAATACTCCCGGACACATTCAACATTGGAGTAAAAAGAAGTTTTTGAATTTAATTGAATCTCATTTTCAAATTATTCAAGTAAAATCTCCTTTGCCTTGGACGATGGTTCTTTGCAAAAAGAAAGAGTAGTGTCAAATTCCTAATTTGGTAATAGCTTTTACAATTTCATCATATTCAAACCCTCTACTACTCGCAAATCTATGTAATGATGCTTTTAGTTTCCATACATCATCTTTAGCATATTGTTTCGCTTTACTCTTCAAAAGGTCTTGGAGTGTACTTAAATAGTCTTCCTGGTCAATTACTAGCATATTTTCAGCAATAACCTCATCAGGAATATTTTTTTGCTTTAGTGCATATCTTATCTTTGTTCTTCCCCATTTATTGAATTTGAATTTATCTTTAATAAAAGCCTCGCAATATCTATTGCTATTTAAATAGCCTTCTTTTTCAAGAATTTCAACAGCAGATTTCTTTAGCTCTTCAGACAATTCATAATACTTCATTCTATTGATAACATCAGCAGAACATTTCTCCGATTTAGCGCAATATTTTCTAAGAATATTTAAAATATTTGTAAAATGAGATTCACTCAGCATCAGTCCAAAATGTTTAAGTTAATCTTATAACCATTATGCTTTCTAATATTAATTACTTTTCCATTCTCGAAAATAAGATATTGACCTTTTATTCCTTGCAATACGGATGATGTTTTTTTTTCTTTATCAAGATTAACAGTAGAAAATTTATCTAATGTTATATTTTTATAAGGATAAATCATCGAAAAAACAGTATTATCCAGACTAATAAATTTTTTGAACTCCTTCGGCAATAATGAGCAAAAGTGTATTTTTCTTTCTACAAGGTCTATGCTTGTATTTTCTGCACTTAACATTTTCGACCAATTTGTTTTATCTGATAAGTGATTTTTCAGGAACACTTCAATTTCACCGGCAAGTTGACGATATGGAGTTCGTGCAAGTTTTATAGCTTTAATAGCCCCTTGATCTATCCATCTTTGTGGGATTTGTGTATGTCGTGTAACTCCAACCTTTATGTCGCTAGTAAGAGACAAATACACAAAATGATCTATTAATGAATTCTGTTTAGCCCATTCCATATCACGACTAATCCCTAAGTGAGATTTATCTTTCTCTGGATTCAAGACTCCCTCATCTGTTTGAGGAACACTAATGTAACACGAATAACAATAACCTTGATGGAAACTTGTTTTTGTTTTTACTCCGCAACTAATACAATTAATCGAATCAAGAAATTCAATATCAATTCTCTTTCCGATATATGAATTCACATGTAATTCTGTATTCCCAACCGGTAAATAATACTGGATGGGGCTTTGAAATACTGTTCTCATTTTTTGAATATTTCCGGTATAATGCATAATCCTTTTTTAACTTAGTAAAAACTCAAAGATAAGAAGTATTTATAAAAATGAAAAAACGATAAACTAGATATATTTTGCTTAATTGTCAAAGATAATGAAGAAATAACTCTATTCAATAAACAAGCATTTTAATTCATGCTTACTATTTTATCCTTTTAAAAATATTAAATACAACAGGACAGGTTTCGGTATTTTTTAAACATAGATTTAGTATTGATCTGATGTTTTTGGCATCTGTATGAGGATATTCTCTGCAAGCTTTAGGTCTAACTTCATAAACATGACAATAATTATTTTCATCAATAAAAGGACATGGCATATTTCTAAAAACTATATCTCCATCTTCGTCTTGCATTAGATACTTATCAAAAAAAGATTGGGATTTGATTTTACGAAATTTAGATAGTCTATCAATATCCTGAGTGCTTAGTCTTGGTCCAAGAGTTCTGCAACAATTTGCACACTCAAGACAATCTATATTCATAAATTCTTTTTCATGTAAGGTTCTGAATTGTTTATCGATTAAATTGGGGTTCTGCTTTTTCAAAACACTTACAAGTTTTTGGAAATTTTTTCTGTTGCTTAACGCAAGTTTTCTAAGATGTTCAGGACAGAACTTCATTGTGCTTTCGATTTGCAGTAATTTAGTCTACATTACTTTTATATGACTTCAATCTTAACTGGGAAATAACAACGCCTGCAATAACAACAACAATTCCAATTAACTGATGCCTCAGCATAATTTCATTTAAAACTATCCACGAGATTATCAAAGTAAAAATCGGTATTACATTAGTAAACACATTTACCTTAGTAATTGATAAACTGCGTAATGCATAAAGAAAGAACACAAAAGCAATTGTACTAGCAAAGAATCCGAGTTTAATAATTGCATAAAAAGCTTCTGGTCTAAAATCAGTATTTAGAACCTCATCACTGAAGAATATTGCAACTATCGGTAAAAAGAGCAATACACCAAAAATATTCTGATACAAAACAATATCAAATACTGAATATTTAGTAGGAAGTTTTTTCACTATTATACTGTAGGATACTGCAGAAATAACTGCCAAAAACAACAAAGCAAGACCTTCCCATGCAATAATGAGTTTCATTCCTTTTTCGAATATAACTAGTATAATGCCACACATTGAAATAACAATGCCGATTAAGTTCAGCACAGAAATTCTTTCTCTCAAAAAGATTAGAGCGGCAAATGGGGTAAAAAGAGGTATTACTGCAATTATAATTGCTGCTACTGATGGTGAAACATAATTTAATCCGGTGGTTTCTCCAACAAAATAAAGAAATGGCTCAAAGAAACTTAGCAAAAATAATATTAGGATATGCTTTTTCTCTGGGAGGAGAATTTTTCTGGTGATAACAATAAAAACGAATAAAAATATTGTTGAAATAATCAGCCTAAAGAATACTATTGTAAATGAACTGTAATACTGTAAAGCGATTTTACTCCACACAAAAGAACTTGCCCATATAATCATTGCAATTACAAGTGCAGAATATACCAAGAAAAGTTTTTTTCTCTCATTCATATTTTCTGAAGATATTAAAGAATTTTCTTCAAGAGAGAACTCATATCGACTTTTTCCTTAACAATATCGGTAATTTTCTGAATTGGAACTCTTTCCTGTTCCATTGTGTCTCTGTAACGAATAGTAACAGTGTCATCTTCAAGAGACTGATGATCAACAGTAATACAAAATGGAGTTCCTATTGCATCATGACGTCTGTATCTTTTTCCTATAGTATCCTTCTCCTCATAATGACAATTCATGTTAAGTTTTAGTTTAGAAAGAATCTCTCTCGCAAGTTCCGGCAAACCATCTTTTTTTACAAGAGGGAGAACTGCGACTTTAATTGGAGCAAGTGGAGCAGGAATTTTTAGAACAACTCTTGTTTCTTTCTCCAAAATTTCTTCGGTATAGGATGCTGAAAGAATGGAAAGAAATGTTCGGTCGAGTCCTACTGATGTTTCTACAACAAATGGCACATAGCTTTCATTAGTTTCATTATCGAAATACTGAATTTTTTTTCCTGAAAACTGTTGATGCTGGGCTAAGTCAAAATCTGTTCTGGAATGAATTCCTTCAAGTTCTTTAAATCCAAACGGGAACTCAAACTCAATATCAAATGCAGCATTTGCATAATGCGCAAGTTTATCATGCTCGTGATATCTGTACTTACTTTCATCAAAGCCTAATGCTTTGTGCCAAATCATTCTTCTATCCTTCCAAAGTTCAAACCATTTCATTTCTTCACCAGGTCTTACAAAGTATTGCATTTCCATTTGCTCGAACTCTCGCATTCTAAAGATAAATTGTCTGGCAACTATCTCGTTGCGAAAAGCTTTCCCAATTTGAGCAATTCCAAATGGAAGTTTCATTCTTCCGGTTTTTTGCACATTAAGATAATTTACAAAAATTCCTTGTGCTGTTTCAGGACGTAAATAAACAGTATTTGCTCCTTCTGCGAGAGATCCCAGTTTTGTATCAAACATTAGATTAAACTGTCGTACTTCAGTCCAGTTTTTCGATCCGGAGACAGGACATACTATATTATTCTCGATAATTATATTTCTAACATCTTCAAGATTATTACTTTCCAGAGCTGTTACAAATCTATTCTTAATCTGACTAATTTGTTTCTTATATCCCAATACTCTCGGATTTGTTTCAATATACATGTCTCTATCGAAAGTTTCTCCGAATCTCACTGCTGCTTTGTCAACTTCTTTTTCAATTTTTTGATATATTTTCTCCAGATATTCTTCAATCAGGACATCGGCACGATATCTTTTTTTAGAATCCTTATTATCTATAAGTGGGTCATTGAAAGCGTCAACATGTCCTGATGCTTTCCAAACAGTGGGATGCATAAATATTGCTGAATCAATTCCAACGACCTCTTCATTTAATAAAACCATTGATTTCCACCAATACTCTTTTATATTATTTTTTAATTCTACTCCATTCTGTCCATAGTCATATACAGCACTCAAGCCATCATATATTTCGCTCGACTGGAAAATAAAGCCATACTCTTTGCAATGAGCAATTAATTTCTTAAATAAGTCTTCCTGATTCATATCTTATTTTTTTTGCAAAACTATTCATTTTTTTGGTTTTTGGCATCAGAAAAAATCAAAAACTTTGAATTCAAGTGCGGATAAACTACAATATTGAAAATCAATTGAACTACTAGTACAATTACCTATTAAATAATATTCCTATTTGAAATGTAGGGCTATAAAAAGTGTTTTGATTATAATCTGCAATAAGGCAAATCGTTTGAAAGCTAATTAATAGCCGCTCGGTTAGTGCATAATCTAGACTTATGAGAGGAGAAAAAACCCATGTTTTACTTTTATATAGGTATGCATCACTTAGCAAATTATTTTCTTGGGCTTCGATGTGTAAATTTTTTACACTGCCTCTTCCGGCAAAAACTGAAGCAGTATATCTTAACCGATTTACTCTTTTGCTGAATCCAAAAAAGGGTCCTCCATATCCTAAACTAATGAATGAATTCGATGATGCTGTTGAGTTGTAAGTTGTTTTCTGAGTTCCTCCATATATTCCTGCTGTCAAATTCTCGGTGATATAAAATCTCATTATTCCTCCCAAGCCAAAACCAAGATCTCTTATTTGTTGAAAATCGTTTTGAGTAATAATAATCCCCGGTTGAACAATTAACATACCACCACTATATATCCCTTTTTCTTGGGCATTGCCAATTATTGCAAATAAGATAATTGCAAATATTAAGACTGAAACAATACTTATTTTTTTTGGAGTACTATTATCTGCCTCTATTATCGTACATATGTCTGTTTCTATTTCTTTCTTCTTCCTGTCTTTCATGATCATTTCTTAAAACTTCAATTAGTCTATCTCCTTTGTAAACAGCCTCATATGTAAGGTTTCCTCTTTGATCAAAATACATCACTCGACCTTCTTTCAATCCGTTTTTATAATTAAGTTCTGATTTTTTGGGACCATGGTCCCACCACGACAACCACTTACCATTAGGACGATCGTTTTTGTAAAGTTCGAGTTTAATTTGGTCTCCATTATTATTATTAATAACCCATTTTCCGGTTTTTTCTCCATTCAAATATTGACCCGAGATTAGGTTTATACCTTTAATATTATATGACTTGTATGCTCCATTCAAAACTGATTGTGCATCAGAGGCAATTGGACTTAATGTATTCGTTTCTCTTTCGATTAATTTATATGACTCTTCAAAATGTTTCTGCCCGTTTGGATACCAAAAGTTTCTTTTACCACTGAATAAGTCGTCTAAATAGTCAACTTCGGAAAGTTTTTCACCTGACTCATAAAATGCCTTCCAAGTCCCTGTCATTTTTCCAAAATTGAATCTTCCGGTTAATTTCAGATTTCCGTTTTCGTGCCATTCATTCCACAGTCCTGTTTCTGCATCATTTTCGAACTGACCTTCTCTGAATTTATTTCCGTTTTCATAAAATATATGCCAAATTCCGTTTTTCTTTCCATTATCGTATTCGACTAATTTCCAAATTTGGCCATTTCCATACCAATAAGTCCATAACCCATGCATTTTGTCTTTGAGATAATACCCTTCATTTCCTTTTTGTCCATCTTTTCTCCAATATGTCCATAAACCATCCTGCATATCATTGGCAAAGTTTCCGTCGATATCTTTACTTCCATCCTCATGCCACCAATGTGCAGGTCCAGACCTTAAACCTTTATCAAAATTAATTTCGGTTTTCTTGTTTCCGTTTTGATAATACTGTATTTGAAGACCATGTCTTCGATCATTTAAAAAATTATTTATTGTTCTAACAGAGCCGTCGGAATACCAATATGTCCACTCTCCTTCTCTGATTCCATCAATTACCTTACCTGCCATTTCTTTGTGTCCGGCTCTATTCCAAGTGATATTCATTCCATTTTCATTATTGATTTCACTTTTCTTCTTACCGTTTGGATACCATTCTGTCCACGTACCTTTTTGAATTCCAGCTTCAAATACGCCTTTCGAACTCACCTGACCATTTTCAAAATAGTATGTCCACTCACCTTCTTCCATTCTATTTTTCACACTACCTTCTGATCTTACTGTACCGCCTTGCCAATATCTTCTCATAAATCCGGTTCCATCAACAACAGTTTTTATTCCATCTTGATTATAATATTCCAATATGTGTGCTTTAGCTCTTATGTATAGTATTTTCATCTCCGGTTTACCGTTGTCATAATAATATGTCCAAATACTATCCCTTCGGTTTGTATGGTAGAAACCTTCTAAGGAAAGTTTCCCGTTGGCATTCCATTCCTTAAACTCTCCATGACGAACGTTTGCCCAGTAATTATATAAGTCTTGCGGTCTTCCGTCGGGATAATAGGTAATCTTTTGACCGTGCAATTCATCTCTATAATACTCTATCTCTGCAACCATTTTTCCGTCTAGGCTAAAATACTTCCATAAACCATTTTTTCTGCCCATTGACATTTCACCCTGTTCACGAATTTTGCCATTTTTATAGTATAAGGTCTCTGTGTAATATTCCTGGGCACCTCCCTGTAAAGCACAGAAGATAAGCATTATCAAACAAATATTTCTCATATTTTTCATAAAGTTAATAACACACAAATTTATCTATTTCAACTGATTGTAAAAATAATATTTTACTAGTTTACAAACAGTGAGATATTCATAATTATTGCTTGAAGTATTTCATCAATATTTTAATGCACTTTTTAGTACATTTTTATTACTGTTGTACAATTAATTGAAAAAAGATTTGGTTTTTGAATAATCTTGAATTATATTTGTTGATAATTTGTTAATAAAGTTTGTACTGCCTATGAAAATCAAACATTTACACATCGTCACACTTCTTCTGTTTTTTTATTTCAATTCAATTGCTGGAGAAGAAGTAGTTTATAGAGGTATATATCAGGGCAAAGACCTGTTTATTATGAACCCCATGCTTGATGCAGGAACCGAGTATTGCGTCACAGAAATATCAATAAATGATATTATTTTTAATGATGTATTGAATTCGAGTGCATTCAGGATTTCTTTAGATTTATTCGATCTTGAGTATGGAGAGGCATACGAGCTGAAAGTTAAGCATCATAAAAATTGCAAACCCTCACTTGTAAATCCAGAGGTACTAAAACCTCTCAGTATGTTTGATATTATTGACTATTCTATTAGTTTCGACGATCATTTTAAGTTTACCACAGAAAATGAATCCGGCAAGCTTAAGTTTTATCTGGAGGAGTTTCGCTGGGGTAGATGGGTAGATTCCGGAGAAATTAACGGCAAGGGAGGTCCAAATCAAAACACCTATTCGGTAAAAGTTTATCCTATAAATGGGATTAATAAGTTTCGTGTTTACCAAATGGATCACCTCTACAGAAGAAATTACAGTGATGAAATTAACATTGAATATACAAAAGACCCAGTAGTTCTAACTTCAAAACTAAAAAAAGTTAAAAAGAACATTAGTTTTTCAGGCGAAACAATGTATATAATCACTAATGATTTTGGAGAAGAAGTAATAAAGGGGTATGGTAAAGAAATCGATGTTTCAGGTCTTGAAAAAGGCACATATTTCCTTAATTACGAAACAGAGTTTACTAGTTTCAGAAAAAAGTAATTGAAAACCTAGAAATTACTTTTTAACATACACTGTAATCGTTCGGGAACTTACTATTCCTCCTGTAATTCCAGTAACAAACATGTCACCGACATTAAATGATTCTTTTATCTGCATATCCTTATGAGAAGGCATTGCTGGTTGGCTGTGACCTAGCGACATAAATCCCCAAAATAAATGGAACTGTTTTGCTCTCGCATATTTTTCTTTGCCTATTGTTGTTTTTCCTACCGGACCGTCTCCTACAGTTACTCGTGTAACATGGCATGAGCTAATTGAAACACATAAAAACATGACCGCTAAATAAATTCTGATTTTCTTCATAATATTTATTTTTAATTAATATTTTTTACTCCCTCCAAATTCCATAAGGTAGGCTTTAATGAAATCGTTTATTTTTCCTTCCATTACAGCCTGCACATTTCCGGTTTCGTAACCGGTTCTAAGATCTTTCACAAGCTTATATGGATGCATTACATAATTTCTTATTTGCGATCCCCACTCTATCTTTTGTTTTTGTCCTTCGAGTTTTTGTTTTTCTTCTTGCTTTTTTCGGAGCTCCAGTTCGTAAAGTCTTGATTTAAGTAGTTTTAAGGCATTTTCCCTATTTTTTAACTGAGATGCTGTTTCACTATTTTCAATAACTATACCGCTTGGCATGTGCTTTAGCCTTACTGCCGTTTCAACCTTATTCACATTTTGCCCTCCTGCACCACCTGAACGATATGTATCCCATTCAATGTCAACCGGATTGATTTCAATTGTAATAGTATCATCAATAAGAGGATACACAAAAACGGATGCAAAAGATGTGTGTCGTTTATTTGCGGAATCAAACGGAGACAACCTAACTAGTCGGTGTACTCCTGTTTCACTTTTAAGATAACCATAGGCAGAATCGCCCTCAATAATTACAGTAACTGATTTTATTCCAACCTGATCTCCATGCTGCAAATCCACTTGCGATGTCTTATATCCATTTTCTTCGCTCCACCTAAGATACATCCTTAAAAGCATTTCTGCCCAGTCGTTACTTTCAGTACCACCTGCTCCAGCGTTTATATTAAGTACTGCATGCATTGCATCTTCTTCGCCTCTAAGCATGTTTTTTAGTTCAAGATCTTCGATTGCATCAATAAGTAAGTAAAACTGCTTATTTAGTTCGTCTTCCTCTATTTCGTCCGTTTTGAAAAAATCGTAAAGTACCTCAAGGTCTTCATTAATTGAGTTAACTTTTTTAAAATCGATTAACCATTTTTTTATTGCACTGATTTTTTTTAGTTGGGTTTCAGCTTGATCGGGTTTATCCCAGAAATCGGAAGCCCGAGTCTCTTCTTCAAGTTTTTCGACTAAACTAATCTTCGAATTAATGTCAAAGATACCTCCTCAAAGCATCAATACGCTTTTTTAATTCTTTATGTTTTTCTATGGTGTACATTATTTAATTTTTTACAAATTTAACAAAAAATATTGCTAATGATTCAGCTGTGCTTAAATAATACTTTACTAATTAAGTCAATCGCCTAGTTTTATAGATTATTATTGAGTATATTATTACAATAAGAGACAGAACAAAGTTTATCTGTGAAAAATTAAAGCCAGCATCAAGCAATAGACTGTAAACTAAAGGTCCCAGAGCTGTTCCAATAATCATAACAAATGTAAATAAGCTTCTTACAGATCCAAGATTTTCAGTTCCGTAAGTTTCTGCATACATTGCATTTGTAACTGTGGAATTTATTCCAGCACTCACTCCGATAAAAAACCAATACGCCGTTGCAGCATAAGGGTGATTAGAAGAAAATAGCACAGCAAATCCTAACAATAATGGAAGCATCACAAATGGGAATATATTCTTTGCTGAAAACTTATCGGTAAGAGGTCCTGCAATAACAGAAAAAACAAAAGAAGATACTGCATAAACAGATATATTTATTGCCATCCATTCGATTGACCATGACTTGTAATCGGCAATAAATGTTTGAAAGAAAAATACTGCAGTAATAATAAATCCAACCAAGAATGGAGTTGGAGCAATAAGAAAAAATCTTCTACCCCTTAATATTTCAATTTGCTTTTCAGGTTTAATCATTCTCTCCGTCGCTACCACTTGAGGTATATCTTGTGAGAATTCGTCAGGTAGGGATTTAATGCGAGATTTATTCAAAAGTAACAGAGTAAGTGGCAACAAGCATATTAAAATAATCAAAGCACTCAGCATAAAAGTCTCTCTCCAACCGAAAGCAGTAACACATGATATTATTACAACCGGCATAATCCCTTCTGTTAGAGGGAATCCGAGGTAGGCAATGCTAAGAGCCTTGCCTCTGTTCTTCTGAAATTGTTTACCAGCTATTGTAAACGATGTATGCGTTGCCAAACCTTGTCCAAAAAATCGCAGTAAGAAAATAGCAAAGAATAAAAATGCTGCATTAAACGAAAAGGCTGCTGCAAGATTAGCAATAACAAGACCTGCAACAACAGCAAGAGCAAACATTTTCACAGGAACACGATCAATAATTTTGCCTATAAAAATAAGGCTGAAACCACTTAAAATTGTTGCTAAAGAATAAATTAAAGAATAGAAAGTTCTACTTATTTCAAAATCATTTAGAAAAGAAGGAATATAAATTGACAACAAAAAAGTTTGTCCAAAACCTGAAAAAAAAGTAAACAAAATCAGGAATGTGAGAATTTTGCTGTTTGAAATAAAAAACCTAAAATAATTATTCATCACAAAAAAATTGCTCGTAAAAATATGTTTTTAAAATGAGTTTGAACAAAAAATCATTAATACATTTTCTAATCAGTTTTATAAATACCTTTCTATCACTTACAAAAAGTAAAGATTCACGGGTAAAAGAGATTTTGCAGATATATTTAATAAGGTTCCTGCAATTAAGTAATTAAGTAATTAAGTAAATTAGTGTGTATTTTCTTGTTTATAAAAAAAATATTATGTTTGTCAGCATAAACCTACAAACCAATTAACCTAAATATTATGATTACAAGAATTATTGTCGTTGTTTTGTATGCAATATTAGTTGTTGCTATCGGGCTTGTTGGAATGTCCCGAACAAAATCTTTTAAAGATTTTTTTCTTGCAGGAGGCAATGTCGGACCTTGGTTATCTGCTTTTTCATACGGCACAGCATATTTCTCTGCTGTTATGTTTATCGGCTTTGCAGGAAAAGTTGGATGGGGCTTTGGATACTCCGGACTTTGGATTACGTTTGGAAATGCATTTATTGGAGTAATGCTAGTGTGGTTATTATTGGGGTGGAGAATCAAGAAAATGTCGCAGGAATACGGGGTAACAACAATGAGTGAATTTCTTCATAAAAGATATAACAGTTCATTCTTGAAGATGTGTGGAGTAATTGTAATCTTTATTTTTATGATCCCATATTCTGCTGCGGTTTTCATGGGTCTGTCTTATTTGTTTGAACTTTCGTTTAACATGGATTATTGGTTAGCTCTAACTATTATTGGTGTTTTTACTGCTACATACATTATTCTTGGAGGTTATAAATCAATGGCAATGATTGATGTAGTTTTTGGAATAGTGATGGTGGTTTCTGTAAGTGTTTTACTTATATTTACATTAAATGAGGGTGGAGGTTTTTCTGGAATTACCGAAACTTTAAGATCAATTAATCCTCAACTTACAAAACCTGTTGGTCCCCCAGGATTTTGGCCCCTATTCTCTTTAGTATTTCTGACTGCTGTTGCCCCTTTTGCACTTCCTCAATTAGTACAAAAATTTTATGCCATAAGAGATAAAAGATCCGTCAATATTGGAGTAATTGCATCCACCTTTTTTGCACTTTTGATATCTTTTGTGGGTTTCTTTGTTGGTTCAACAACTAGAGTTTTCATAAGTCCTGAAAATCCGGACCAAAAACATCTATTTAATATTACCGAGTCTGGGGCTCTAATTCCGGATTTTGATAAGTTGATGCCAGAATTACTTGCTAATATGTTACCCGGAACACTTTCAGTTATTATACTAATTCTTATTCTGTCAGCAAGTATGTCAACATTGGCTGCCTTGGTTCTAATATCTAGTTCGGCAATATCGAAAGACTTCTATGCAGGTTTCATAAATAAAAATGCTTCAGATAAAACACTCACCATGCTAATGCGAATTATGAGCGGAATTTTTGTTGGACTAGCCGTTCTATTGGCATTGGTTGAATTCGATATTATTGTTGAAATTCTTGGAGTATCATGGGGAGCAATTGGCTCATTCTTCTTGGGTCCATTTGTTTGGGGACTATTTTCAAAAAAAGTTACTAGGACTGCGGCTATTTCATCGGCATTGCTTGGATTAGGAGTGTGCTTAGGACTATATTTTATCGGACTAAATACTCATGGACAATTACCTTGGTATCTGTCATCCCCTGGAGCAGGAACTTTAGGAATGATCGTATCATTAAGCCTCCCTCCAATAATTTCTATTTTTTCATTTTTTAAAAAATAGTTAATGCTTTGTAAAAGTAAGGGGTGGAAGAAAACTATAAATAATATAAAATATTGTAAGTCTCTGATTTGCAGTGTGGGAATTGCTGGATTACTCCCAAAGGTCGTGAGGTAAACGTTCGAACCAGCGACCCATCCAAATTGCTTCAGGATGCTCTGAACAAACTGAGCTAAACTTCCTTTCATTATTAGTTTAATGTGATGGAAACGACAATCTACATTTTACTTTGAGAGTATGGATAATCAAAAAAAAGACTTACAATATTCTATATTGTAAGTCTCTGATTTGCAGTGTGGGAATTGCTGGATTCGAACCAGCGACCCCCTGCTTGTAAGGCAGGTGCTCTGAACCAACTGAGCTAAACTCCCTTTTATTATTACTTCAATATTACATTAACTTAAAAATAAAGTTCTGCAATTTTGCGAGTGCAAATATAAACAAGTTTTTTAAATCGAAAAAGAAAAAATCCTTTTTTTATTTTAAAAAGAAGTTTAGTTTTTTTTGCAACCAATTTTGCCTATGTTCTACTTTAGAGAAATAACAGTAATTCCATACCCACCGAACCTTTCTTCTTCATCATTATATTCTGTAATACAGTCAAGAGTTTTCAAATAAGCCCTTATGTGATGACGTAGTATTCCATCACCCTTTCCATGTAGGACTCTTAGACGATTAGAACTAATCATAACTGCTTCATCTATAAACACAGAAAGTTTTTGCAAAGCCTCGTCTGTCCTACAACCACGAAGGTCAATTTCAGGTTTAAAGTCCAATACTTTTTTACTAATGATTCCAGGTTGGTGGCTTTTATTCCTATTTTGCTTTTTATATTCAACTTCGGGCACCTTCTCTAAATTTTTCTTTGAAACTGATGTATAGATATTCCCATAACATATTATTGCATTCTTTTCATTAATATCAGTAACTTCTCCTATCGTATCCTGACCAATAAGCCTTACCTTACTGCCAATATGAATTTCACTTCTGTCGATTTTTGCAAATTCTGGAGTTGATTTATTTTTAGCTTTTTTAATAAGTTTATCGAGTTCATTATGCAGTTCGGAATTATCTATTTCAAGCTTTTCAGTGACTTTCTCCTTGAATTGATTTAGATTTTTTCTCAGATTAACAGTTTTATCTTTGTCGGCTTTCGATTCTTTTATTTCCCTTATCGTATTCTCAATTGTTTTATTAATTGACTCCAACAAGATTTTTGATTCTGTTTTAGCCTCATCTATTATTTTTCCTCTTTTTAAAATGATATTTTCGAGTTCAGAAATGTGCTTTAAGTACAATTCTTCGATTTGCTTTTCTTTTTTTCGGATATTAGATCGTTTTCTTTCCCAATATCGTTTATCTTTCATTAGTTTCCTAACAAATTTATCTACATTAACTTTGTCTTCGCCTGCCTTTTCTCGAGAACTTTCAATGATTTTCTCAGGCAATCCGGTTCTTGCAGCTATTTCAAGAGCATAAGAACTACCTGGAATGCCCTGCTCCAAAATAAATAGAGATTTCATTTTATTATTGTCTATCTGCATTGCTCCATTCTGTATTCCCTTGGTATTTGAGGCAAATATTTTAAGATTAGAATAGTGTGTTGTAATGACTCCGAAAACTTTCAGATTATTAAGTTCTTCGAGGATTGCCTCTGCAATAAATCCTCCTGTAAGAGGATCTGTCCCTGCTCCGAATTCATCAATTAATATTAGAGTTTTATCGTCAGAATTCTTTAAAAAGTACTTCATACTTATTAAATGAGAACTATAAGTACTTAAGTCATTGTCAATAGATTGATCATCTCCTATATCAATGAACATTTTTTCAAATACCCCAAAAACAGAGGTTCCTCCCACCGGCACCGGAATACCGCATTGAACCATGTAGATAAGCAATCCAGCTGTTTTAAGAGCAACACTTTTGCCACCTGCATTTGGTCCAGAAATAACCAAAATGCGGTTTTCTTTATCAATCTTTATATCAATAGGAATAACCTCTTTATTTTCTTTTTTTAAGGACAGATAGAGTAGTGGATGCCGAGCTCTATACAGCTCAATACAGGAATCAAATTCAACTCCCGGAGCAACAGCTTTAATCTCAATAGAAAACAATGCTTTTGCTCGTAAAAAATCTAGTTCTTTGATTAATTTTGAAATTTCTGACAATACATCATAATACGGTCGAATATCTTGAGTTAAATCATACAGAATTTTTTGTATTTCTCTACGTTCGGCAATTTCAAGCTCTCTAATATGATTATTTATTTCAACAACTTCTGATGGTTCAATATAACTTGTTTTACCACTAGCAGATTCATCATGTATTATTCCTTTAATCTTTCTTTTATGTGTAGTTTCGATGGGTAAAACTAGTCGACCATTAATCATCGTGGCGGACAAATCTTTATCTATCCATAACTCTGATCTTATTCTGCTAAGAATTTTTTCAAGAGTTTTTATCACATTCTGATTTTGAGCATTAAGGTTTGACCTAATCTCTTTCAGATTCTTGGAGGCACTGTCTTTAATACTTCCATTTCTTGATACAACATCATTTATACGGTCATACACATAGTTAGGAAATACAATATTAGAAACCATTTTAGAAATTAAAGGGTATTTATTCTCAGATTGCTTCCGAAAGAAATGATTTAGGCTCTTAGAAATATTAAGTTGCGATTTAATTTCCACAAAATCAATCAATTGTAAGGAATAGTCTTCTGTTAACAACTTACTTTTGATATGTTCAGAGTCCATATAATTAAGTGATGGAAAGTCGTCCTTCAACAAACATATTTCCATCATCTCAGCAGTTTTTGACAACTGAGTTCTAATAAAATTTACATCAGTAGTAAAAGTAATTTTATCAACAACGCCTTTAGCAGGCACACCTGAACATTTAGCTTTAATTAAACTTCGTATTTGATTAAAACCTATCTTATTTTCAAAATTGGCAGGATAAATCATCAATTCTACATTTTTGCACAAAATTACAAAATTAGCTGTAAGAAACTTAAAAAACTAGATTAACAATAACAAGTTCATAAATATAACCTGATTTGTTTTTGATATAAAAAAATAATTTTCTAATATTGATGAACAAATATTAAGTAAAATGAGAGTTTATTCAAAATGTTTTTTAATACTAATAATATCATTTTTATTAGTTGGCATTTGTTTAGGACAGAATTCCGATTGCATTCCAGATCCAACGATTACGGATCCTGAAGGACATGGAGTTCGACATCCTAAAGACTTGCCTTTAGCATTCAAGGAAGAGTCTTATGAATGTACTCTGACCATTATTGCTCCACAAAAAGCTGACACATGGGGTTTTGACATCAGAATCACTAAAATTCAGATTATTGAACTTGTAAATTTGCCTCCAGGTCTGTCATGGGAAACCAATACCGGTAATAACGATGATTATATGACAGGAGGAGAAAAATATTGTATGAAAGTTGTGGGTGTGCCAGGTGGTCTGGCAGGAATTCACAAGATAGACGTATATGCAAATGCATGGGTAAAAGTAGTTTTTGAGATGGCTGCTCCGGGTAATCCCAGAAATGGAGGAAGTGTTAACTTTACTTTATGCAATAAGCTAAGTTTGAATTTAGGTCCAGATATAACTCTCAAGCAAGATGAAGAAATTATAATCAGTGCAAATCAAAATACATCCTATCATAGATACGAGTGGCATGACGGATCTACTAATTCTACATACCTTGTGAAAGGCTCAGAGCTTGGCATAGGTGAACATGAAATTTCTGTGACGGTATTTGATACAGTAGGAACTACAGGGATTCATAGTGGGAAAGAAACTAAATGTTTAAAAACGGATGCAATAAAAGTAAATGTAATTGCTGCGAATAATATAAATACGGACTGTGATAAAATATTTTCAGTTTTTCCTAATCCTTCAATTAATAAAGTATTCATTCAGAATAATTTTCCCGAGAATTTATTTGAATATGAGATATTATGCACTTCCTCAAAAGTCCTTCAATCAGGCTTATTGATTAGCAAAAATCAGGAAATTGACATTACCGGACTTAAATCAGGTTTATATTTTGTTAGAATAAAAGGCAATTCAGCTGCAGGAATAATAAAGCTTATTGTTTTCTAGATTATTTCTATTTCATATTTTTGATTTCTTTTCGCTGGAACAAATCCTGATTCAAGAATTAGTTTTTCCATATCATATTGGTTCATTCTAAAGTTTTTTCCAGCAGATGACATTACGTTTTCCTCAATCATAATACTGCTCATATCATTTGCTCCGTAGGATAATGCTTTTGATGCAATACTTTCTCCCATGCTTAACCAAGAAACCTGAATATTAGAGATGTTATTAAGAACTAAACGACTTATAGCAAGAATTCTTAAATATTCCCTTTCCCCGACAGCTTTTATTTTAGGAAACTTCAGTTTAATCTTTGTATTATCTCCTGCTAGGGGCCATAAAGTAAAAGAGATAAATCCTACGGCATTATGTGGTTTTTGGTTTTGTATATTTCTCAGCAGTAATAAGTGATCTATCCTTTCTTTTAAGGTTTCAATATGCCCGAACATCATTGTTGCAGATGTTATAATTTCATGTTTATGGGCAGTAGTCATTACATTTATCCAATCATCTACAGTACATTTTGCAGGGCTGATTATTTTTCTCACTCTATCGCTTAATATTTCTGCTCCTGCCCCCGGCAGACTATCTAATCCTGCAGAATTTAGGGTTAGTAAAACATCTTCAATTGTTTTTTTTTCTTTTTTCGCTAAAAAAACAATTTCACTTGGACTAAGGGCATGTAACCATAAATCGGGGAACTCATTCTTCAACTCCCGAAAAAGATTTATAAAGTATTCTGTTCCAAGGCTGGAATTCATTCCTCCCTGCAATAAAACTTGTTTTCCCCCTAGTTTGTAGAGCTCTTGAATTTTCTCTTTTAGACATTTATTCGATACCACATATGAATCGCTATCAGTTACATTTCTGCAAAAATTACAAAACATACACTTGGAATAGCAAACATTAGTATAATTAATATTCCTATCTATAATATAAGTGACTATTTTTTCTTTATGCATTTTCATCCGTAGCTCTTGAGCAGCCAATCTCAGTTTTTCATCAGGACAGTATTCATAAAGAAAATAAGCCTCATCAGGGCTTATTTCTTCGAAATTCAATGCTTTATCAATAATCTTTTGTATTTGCATATCTTGCTAATACATATTACTTATTTTTTTCAGTTTACTAACATTTATAAGCTTAATTTTGCGCCCTTGCAGTTCCAAAATTCCCTCTGATTTAAACTCTGATAGTAACCTAATAACTGACTCAGTAGCTGTGCCAATAATATTTGCTAATTCTTCTCTAGTGAGCACAAGGTTGATTATCTCCTCATTATTAACCCCAAATTCATCTTTTAGTTTTAACAACACCTCTGCAAGTCTTTCTTTAACAGACTTCTGAGCTATATCGGTGATATAATTATTTGATTCATCGAGTTCCTTACACGCAATTTGCAATAATTCTATCCCAAATTCACTATTCTCCTTTAATAAATAGTATAAATCCGAAGCCGGAACAAAACATACAACAGCCTCTTCAATAACTTTTACTGATGTACATGCAGGCTCTTGATTAATAACCGACCTATATCCAAAAATATCACCTTCTTTCGCAAATTTTATAATTTGCTCCTTCCCTTCAATTCCTGTTTTAAAGATCTTAATTATTCCTTTATTTAAACAATAAATCCCATTAATTCTGTTCCCTTCCTCATAAATAGTATCACCTTTGCGATGAATATAACATATTTTGTTGTTATTAATATACTCAATTTGCTCTGGATTTAGTTTCTTAAAAACAGTTTTAAACATAAAACTACATTCTTTGCAGAATGGTTCTTCAACATGTTTTGCCATTTATCAATTCAATTTAATATGATTACAAAAATAAGAAAAAAATCTCTTTTTACAATCATTAATATTATAATAAAACCTCACATCTAAGTAAAACTCTAATAGTACAATTAAGTTAAGTTTAATCTTTAATAAACCATTAAATATAGTTTATTGTTAATACAAAATGTTTAATAGAAAATTAATACTTTTGTAAAAAGATTTTATTCAATATGAAGACTGTAGTTTTAGGGGCTAGTACCAATACTCGAAGATACTCTAACATAGCAACAGGCGAGCTGATTATTAAAGGTTTTAAGGTAATCCCTGTAGGTGTTAGAGAGGGTAATATTCATGGTATTGCAATACAAAAAACCTATCCTTTGGATGAAGATGTTCATACTATAGCGATGTATTTGTCACCCAAAAACCAAGAATCTCACTTTGAGTTTATCAAACAAAATCCTCCAATAAGAGTAATTTTTAATCCTGGTTCTTATAATCCAAAACTTGAATCTGTGTTAAAAAATCTTGGAGTCGAAGTTGTTCAATCATGTGTTCTTATAATGCTTGCACGCGGAGTATATTAGCAAAATATTTATCATAGTTATTCTTTTCATAAATAATTATAGAAATAACAATAATTTATTATTTTTGTATTTTAAATTTTTCGAATGATGACTTATAAGAATACAGAGAATATTTTTGACGTAAAACAGATTTTCTTTATTGCTCTTGAAAAGAAATGGATTTTGCTGAGCATCTGTATAGTCGCTCTGATTTTTTCTTCTGTCGTAAGTTTAATGATTACACCAAAATATAAATCTACTCACATTCTTTTCCCTGCATCATCAGCATCAATATCTCAATCATTGGTAGCAGAAAGTCACGGAAAGAAAGACATTTTTAAGTTTGGAGATGAAGAAGATGTAGAACAATTATTACAAGTTCTTCAGTCTACAGAAATTAGAAACAGCATAATTGAAAAATATAATCTTTTTGAACATTACAAAATTGATAAAGACTCAAAATACCCTTTTACTACCCTTTATAAAACTTACGAAAAGAGTATCAAGGTGAGTAGAACCGAATATATGTCTATAAAAATTGAGGTTCTTGATGAATGCCCTATTACTGCTGCAAAAATTGCGAATGATATAGCAGAATTGGCAGATACAACAATTCGCAGAATGCGAAAAGAAAGAGTTGAAAAAGCTTATTTAATAGTACATAAAGAATTTGAAAATCAAAAGTCAAAAATTCAAGAAATTGAAGATTCTTTGAAGGTATTAGGAGCATTAGGAATTATTGATGTGCGTTCGCAATCAGAAGTATACAGCGACCAATACGCAGTAGCATTAGCGAGTGGAAACATAAGAGGTGCACAAGCTATAGAACAGAAACTTCAAATTCTTGAAAAATACGGTAGTGCATCATTAATTCTTAAAGAACGAATGCTTGAAGAAGTAAAAAAACTCGCTCTAATTGAGACCAAATATATTGAAGCAAAAATTGACCTAGAAGAGGATTTGCCAAATAAATATGTTGTAAATTATGCCGATGTTGCTGAAAGAAAATCTTATCCAATTAGATGGCTAATTGTTTGTATTAGCGTTTTATCGACACTGATTTTCTCTGTATTTGTTTTAATCTTTTTGGAGGCTATAAAAAAAAAATAAATTTGAAAGTGTTTGAAGTTCCAAGTTTGAACTTCAGTTTACCAAACTATGAAATTATGGAAAGCTTTTTTAAAACACAAAGTCTGTTTAATTTAATATTAAAATGGAAATTCCACTTAGCTGGATTTGTCATCTTAGCCGGCATCTTGGCTATTATTTTTAGCTCAGATTTTTTTATTAAACCTAAATACGAATCTAGTGCGGTAATATACCCTTCAGGCATGAAAAGTTTTTCTGATGAGTCGGAAACCGAACAAATGCTGGAAATAATTTCATCAAACGACATAATGTTTAAACTAATTGAAACATTCGACTTGCCAAAACATTATGATATTGACAGGGAGCAAAAACAGTACATTCATAAAATCGTCAAAGCATTTCAAGGTAATGTGAGTTTTAAAAAGACGGCAAATGAAGCGGTTGAAATAGTCGTTCGTGATGAAAATCCTCAGATAGCTAGTGATATGGTTGATTCGATTATATCATTTTATAATGAAAAAGTTCTAAATATAAACAAATTGAAATCTGCAGAATTAGTTGTTATTTATAAAAATGAAATGATAAAAAGAAATGCCGAAATAGACAGTTTATCATCCGTCATTACAAGATTAAGAAAAGAATATGGAATTTTACATATGCCCGCACAAGTAGAAAAATTTACCGAGGCTATATATTTGGGTAAAAGTCTTAATGAGGCACGCGAAGTTTTGGGAGGCTGGAAAGAAATGGGTTCTGAATATCAAAAGACAGACTCATTATTTTTCTATGCAATTGCTGATTATCGCCATATTAAAAACATATACGAAAGCGCTGTAAGAGATACCGAAAAAATACAAACATATGCTCATGTCGTTTCGAGTCCTTTCGCTTCAGATAAAAAAGCTTATCCTGTAAGATGGGTTATAACTCTTTTTTCGATGATGGGGGCATTCTTCATTGGCTTACTACTAATTTCTCTAATTGAAAGTATAAAAGATAAAAAAGACTAATATCTTGATTTCCAAACATAAAATAAGCGCATTTTATATTCTTGCAATACTTTTTATTATTTTTAATTCCTTGGTAATAGTAAAGTTTGAAAGTTTTGCATTTAGTATATTACCTATTGCACTGATAGTTTTCTTTGCAATGTTTTTTGCACTTGATAAAGTGCTTTTGTATTCTGTGTTTTTAGTTCCATTATCAGTCCCGCTTAGCTATTTTAGCCCTAATATAGGATTTAATGTTGAACTACCAACTGAAATTCTTTTTTTAGGCTTTACTATATTATTTTTATTTAAATTAGTTATAGACAGGCAATTCGACAGAAAAGTCTTACTCCATCCTATAAGCTTCACTATATATTTCTATCTGGCTTGGATGCTGATTACTGTAATAACAAGCACTATGCCTTTAGTTTCATTTAAAAGGTGGCTTTCAATGATTTGGTTTATAGTGCCATTTTATTTCATGATAAGTCAGTTATTTAAAGATAAAAAAAACATATATAAGTTTTACTGGCTTTATATCATCCCCTTTGTTTTAGTAATATTTTATACCCTTATTAGTCATGCCCCACATAATTTTAGTCAGAGAACTGCCAATTATATCATGTACCCTTTTTATAATGATCATACTTCGTATGGAGCTATGCTTGCAATGTATTTTCCTATCTTGATTGGATTCATGTTTAACAAAGGTTTTAAGTCTTCTTACAGACTAATTAGTGGATTTTTACTAATAATATTTACCATAGCCCTTATCTATAGTTATACTCGAGCAGCCTGGGTTAGTTTAATAGGCGCTTTAGGAGTATACATTATACTAAGATATAAAATAAACTATAGACTGATACTCGCTGGCATTGCCATACTCGCATTATCCTTTTTTGCCTTACAATCAGACATATACAGATTTCTTGAAAAGAATAAACAGGACTCGTCTTCAGATTTTGGTGAGCATATTCGATCAATAACTAATGTTGCAACAGATGCATCAAATGTGGAAAGAATAAACAGATGGAACTGTGCAATACGCATGTTTGACGAAAAACCTGTTTTTGGGTGGGGTCCAGGTACGTATCAGTTTCAATATGCCCCATTCCAATTTTCCTATGAAAAAACTATTATTAGTACTAATACTGGTGATTTAGGCAATGCACATAGTGAGTATTTAGGCTCTCTTTCGGAAAGTGGTTTGCTTGGAATGCTAAGTTTTATTGTACTATCACTAATGATTTTTATTTATGGGGTTCAGAACTATATTAGATGTAAATCAAAAGAATTCAGAATTATTATTGCATCAACTTTGTGTGGATTTACAACATATTTGATACATGGTTTTTTAAATAATTTTTTGGACACAGATAAAGCCTCTGTCCCATTTTGGGGTTTTGCAGCGATAATTCTTATAATTGATTTATATCATAACAAAAGAAGCAAGGATAAAACACAAGTAGAAGTTCCGAATTAGAATAATCCTAAATCTTTTTGTCGGTGCTTATCATTTTCATCTAACACCATATTAAGGTAAGACTTGTATCTGGATATTGATATTACATTCTTATTAACGGCATTTAGAACGGCACAATCCGGCTCATGAATATGTGTACAATTATAATATTTACATTCATTAGATATTTTGAAAATCTCGGGAAAAAAATGGGATATTTCCTCTTTTTTTATATCAACTAAGCCAAACCCTCTAATACCAGGGGTGTCGATAATAAAAGTATCCTCATTTATTTCGTGCATTCTTGCAAATGTAGTAATATGTTTACCTGATTTATGATACGCGGATATCTCTCCTGTTTTAAGATTAAGCATTGGATTTAAGCTATTTATGAATGAGCTTTTCCCAACCCCACTATGCCCAGTTATCATATTGATCTTTCCTGTGACATTATCCCTAATCAAATCAATATTATATTTTTCTTTAACCGAACATATGAATGTCTTGTAACCAATATCTTCATATAATCGTCTTAAGTTCTCAATCTCTATTATCTCCTCATCAGAATATTGATCAGATTTATTAAAAATAATAATTGTCGGAATACTATATGATTCAGCTGCAACAAGTATTCTATCTAAAAAAACTAGTGTTGTAATTGGATCTCTCAAAGTAAAGAATACCATTAATGAGTCAATATTTGCTGCAATAACATGAGTTTCCTTCGATAGATTTGAAGATTTTCTTAAAATACAATTTTTTCTGGGATTAATTCTGAATATTACTCCTTCACTCTCATCTTGCAGCTGAAAATCTACAATATCCCCTACTGCCAACGGATTTGTGCTACGAATACCTTTAATTCTTAGTTTACCCTTTAAAGAACAATTAATATATCTATTTTCATATTTGACAATATGATTTCTCCCGGTTGTTTGAATAACCAAGCCTTTATAATTAATTCTTTTCACTGTACAATATTAAATATAAAATTAATATAGTACAAGAGATAATATCAGATTAAATCAATATTAGGATTATAAATGGTTTTAAATTCTAATAAAATTTTAATCAATGGCAAATAATATTATTTATGTATTAGGTATCTTTGTTAACGGTAATTATTATTTTAAAACGCGTATGAAAAGTCTTATAAAATTTATTCTCTCTGCAATTTTTGTATTTATAATACACAATACATATTCACAGTACGTTCAAATTGGAAGCGGTTTACAGTACAACGAATCTTATGATTTCCCAACTCCATACGGAACTTATTACAAGAATCATAGAGTTCAATATTTGTATTTAGCTAATGAATTGTCGGCAGTAGGTTTAATTTCAGGCAATATTGTTTCTTTAGGTTTTAATGTGGCAGATTTAAACCTCTGTTCTTATATGCCTAATTATAATATAAAAATGAAATTAACTTCATTAAATGAGTTTTCAGAAACCTTTGAGAGCTCTGGACTATCAAATGTTTGGAGTAACTCTAACTATCTTCCTGTTTTAGGATGGAATTATCATACTCTTGATATGCCATTTTATTGGGATGGGATATCTAATATTATTATTGATATCTGTTTTGACATGATTCCAGGTGATTGGACAGAAAATGCATCTGTTTATTATTCGCATTCAGAAAACAAGGCAATACAATTTAATTCAGATTATGACCCTGCATGTAATGAGATGTATGGAGACGTTTATTCTGAGCGAGCAAATTTAAGGATTATAGGAGAGATTGCTAGTTGTATGCCTCCAAGTAATCTTTATGCTTCCAATATTGGAAATACTTATTCCCAACTTAATTGGCTTCCTGGGGGAGACGAAATTGAATGGGATATTGAATGGGGAGAGTCTGGGTTTGCTCCCGGTTCAGGAACCTTAATGCAAGGTTTAATAGAGCCAAACTATTATTTAGATAATCTCACACCGAACACAGCATATGATTTTTATGTACGCTCAGTGTGTGACGAACTCGATTTAAGTTCATGGGCGATAAAAGCTGTGTTTACAACTGCTTGTGATGAAATAGCTGTACCTTATCAAGAAAATTTTGACTTATTAGAGGATTTTCCTGATTGTTGGACTTTTACTTCAGATAATAGTTGGAGTTATGCAGGAATCTCAGACTATTTTTTTATGACAGCACCAAATTCATTGGTTATAGAGTCATTCAATGGTCAAACTATGTTTAGCCTACCTATTTTTAACCAAGACATCAACGAATTGATGTTAAGTTTTGCTGTAAGAAACTTTAATTCTGATTTTGATTTAATAATTGGAACAAATTCTAATCCACAAAACTTTTCAACTTTCAATCCTACTCAAACAATCAACTTCAATTCTGCATCTTGGACTCAACACACAATTTATTTTATTAACAATCCCTCAACTGACAATTTTATCTCAATCTTATATGATACAGAATACTCTTCAGAAAATTTATATTTTGATGACTTTTATGTTGATGTAATCCCAAATTGCCCACAACCTTTTAATCTGTCGATATTCAACATCCAAACTGAAAGCGCTGAATTGAGTTTTAGTGATTTAGGTAGTGGGATCGAGTGGGAAATCGAATATGGTCCTTTAGGGTTTAATCATGGAGAAGGCATACTTCTTCAAAATATTAACTCGAATTCAATCTTACTTGAAAGTTTATCTCCGCAAACACATTACGAAGTCTATATTAAAGCTATATGTGCAATGGATGAGGAGAGTTCATGGAGTAGTCCTTATTCATTTTTAACAGCTTGCGGCAGTTTTAACATTCCAATATATGAAAATTTTGATAGCTCAGATCAACTCCCACTTTGCTGGAATTCGATTGCACAAGGATGGAGTAGTGTATTTATTAACCTTTGGAATCATTATTCTCCACCCTATGCTATAAGCTTGGATTACTGGGAAGATCATCCAGTTTATCTAGTTTTACCCGAAATTAATGATAATATCGAAACACTTAGATTGAAGTTCAAGTCCATCGCAGAATGGGGCATAACAAACCTAAGTATTGGAACTATGCAAAATCCATTAGAAACCGAGACTTATGTTGAGTTTGTAAATATTCACTTACAAAATAGTTGGGAGGATTATTCAATTATTTTCTCAGACTATACCGGAAGTGCTAAATATATTGCATTTAAGTTAGGACATAATTATCTTGAAATGGGTACCATAACAATTGATGATATTATACTCGAAATAATCCCTGATTGCCTAGAACCGATGGCATTGAATGTTCATGATATTAATCAAAATTCAGCGATTGCATCGTGGACAGATTTTGCCAATACGAATGAATGGGATATTGAATATGGTCTAACCGGTTTTACAATTGGAGATGGAACTATTTCAACAGGAGTATCCAACCCCCATACAATTACAGATTTATCACCTGCTAGTACATATGATTTTTATGTTAGAGCAAAATGTGGAGAAAACAACTATAGCTATTGGAGTGGTCCAAAAGCATTTACAACAGAATGTGCAGCGCTAAGCCTTCCTATAATCGAAGATTTTGATTCATCAGATGAAATTCCACTTTGTTGGATAACCGCTGAATATTATGAATGGAGTATTTCTATTAGCATGTATTACATGAACTCTTCATCTCCAAATTCAATTAATCTTAATACCAATTTCGATATTGTAAAACTATCATTACCCGAAATAGATCAAAATATTAATAAAACTATTCTAAGTTTCAATGCAGCTTATGATTCAGGCTTGGATCAATTACAGATTGGCACAAGTTCAAACCCACATGATATGTACGACTTTACTTTGATAAAAACCATAGATTTAAACTACTATTTTGAAGACTTTGTAATTAGTCTAACTAACTACACCGGCACAGATAAGTATGTTTCCATAAGATATGGAACAGGTTTAGATTGGGGGTCTGCTTATGTTGATGATTTTCAATTAGTAAAAGCTCCTTCAATTGCTGGAATTGACATAAACAATGATGTTGCAGATATTATTTCTTGTACAGGATTAAGTGAAGCCGAAGTATCATTATTATTCACTCAAACAATAATTATTAATGATGAAAACGGATCTGAATATCATGTAAATCTAAGTTGGAATATTCAAAGTTTTGATTCGAATACTCCCGGAACTTATAATGCTGTAGGCACATTCTCTTTACCTGATGGGGTTATTCAAACAGACCCTGAAATCCTACTTAATGTTACTGCAGAGGTAGTATTAATTGCTTCCCCAATTGTTGATTGTCCGGAGGACTTTACTGTAACAAACCCTAACGCAATTATCTTGGAAAATGCTTTGCCTGAAGGGGGAATTTATACTATAAATGGAATACCTGCAAGTACTTTTTATCCAATCGATGCCGGAAACGGTGTTCATACAATTACCTATACATACACAGATACTGATACTGATTGTTATTCTCAATGTGATTTTCTCATTACAGTTGATATTGATGTAAAGACAAATTTTGAGATAATAACAGGAGCTTGGCTATATCCAAATCCAAGTACAGGCATGTTTACTATAGAAAATGAAAAATCACTTAAAGTTTCTGTTTCTGATATTAGTGGAAGAATTATTCTAACTAAAATAATTGACTCAGGAATTAACGAATTTAATTTGTCAGACCAAGCTAAGGGAATCTATTTCGTAATACTTGAAAGTAATGAAAAATCGGAGGTAATCAAACTCATTCTAGAATAAAGGCGGCAATAAACTATTAATTAGTTTTATTTTAAATACTTATATCTTTTGATTTTCTGGGTAGGTGTTTTTTCAAAAGGACTTTCTATAACAGATATATTTTTTATCTGTGACATTTTGTTAACCTTTGAATTAATGTATGATTTCAATTCGAGTTTTAATTCTTCAATTTTTTTATCCAATTCTTCTTTTGCCGTATTGTATTTATTTTGCAACTCTTCAAAATTAAGATGTACCATTGCAACGAGTCGTCCTTTTTCTTCAATTACGAGAGATTCTATTACAAAATCAAAATTATTTATTATTGACTCAATATCTTCCGGATAAATATTTTCTCCACTTGAACCAACGATAACATTCTTTTTTCTTCCTTTTATGAATAGGAATGAATCCTTATCCATACTAACTAAGTCGCCGGTTTTAAACCATTTATCTTCAGTTAGAACTTCAGCTGTTAGCTCAGGTTCTTTATAATAACCCTTCATTACAAGTGGTCCTCTTACCCATAATTCGCCTTCTCCAGTTGCGGGGTTAATATCATTTAGTTTAAGTTCAATCCCTTCAATGGCAGGTCCTGTAGAATTTAGTCTTATTGTTTTCGGACTAACTCCTGCTACTAAAGGAGATGTTTCTGTGAGTCCATACCCAATAGCGTATGGGAACTTGGCTTCGATTAAAAATTTCTCTACAACACTGTCTAGTTTAGCTCCACCGATACCAAAAAACCTGATGTGACCACCGAATGTTTGTTTAAGCTTACGCCCGGCAGCAGCATTAATTATCTTTCTAAAAACCGGCACTTTATAAAGATTTCTGCTCGTTCTTTTTGAATTAATTGTGGGTAGTATCTTATTTCTATATATCTTTTCAATAATTAATGGAACCGAAAGCATAATAGTCGGTTTCACTTGTTGCATTGCAGGAATTAGTATTGCAGGAGTAGGCAGTTTACGTAAATAATATACTGAGGCTCCGGAAACCATAGGTAAGAGTAATCCTATCGTATTTTCATACGCATGAGATAACGGCAGAAATGAAAGAAACCTATCTTTCGGATTTATGGGTTGTAAGATTCCGCACTTTTGGGTATTGAAACATACATTTTTATGTGTAAGCATTACACCTTTAGATTTTCCTGTTGTGCCTGAAGTGTAAATTATAAGTGCTAAGTCTTCTTCGTCAACATCATAAATCGATTTGGTTAAATCATTATTGTCAAACTCAATATTACTTATTCCATTAACAACAGAAAAGTCATTTATCTTGTATATTGCTTTTAGAAATTCCGTTTCAATTCCGGAAATTTTTGGCATTAATAATTCAGAACAAAAGAGAATGTTTGATTCACTATGTTCGAGAATATTTTGAATTTCTTCTGTATTAAAATCAGGTAAAATAGGAACTGCTACAGCACCCATATAAGTTGCAGCAAAGTATACAACTCCCCAATTAGGCATATTATTAGAAAATATTGCAACTTTGTCCCCTTTGCGAATTCCGTTTTTTTCGAGTAATCGAATTACACCAAACATTAATTGTTTAATTTCTGCGTAAGTTTTTGGTTCTTCATCTGAAAAACCCAAAAACGGATTTGCTGAAAATTTTTCAAAAGAATTATTTAAGAAAGTGGGAAGTGTTAGAACGGTTTTTTCTGTCATAATAGAAAATTAAGTTACAAAAATAACATAAATATTTACAAATTGTTCTATTTATTAAGATTATCTATACGTTAAACAACCTATAATCCTGTTTTAGAGAGCTTTACTTAATGACTATTACTTTTAATATTTTCACATCATTTATAGGTCTGTCATTAGCCCCCTTTTCTACCTCGGAAATAGCTTTAATAACATTAAAACCTTCAATGACTTCGCCAAAAACTGTATATTGAGCATCAAGATGGGGAGTTCCTCCAACTGTATTGTATGCATCACGTTGTTCCTTAGTAAAGCTGGTATTCATTTGTTTTTCCATATTATCCAACTGCATATCAGTATATTTTTGCCCCTGAACAATATAAAACTGACATCCTGAGCTACGTCGCTGAGGATTTCCTTGATCTCCTGTTCTTGCTGCTGCAAGTGCTCCAAATTTGTGAAAATATTTAGGAACTATTTCGGCAGGCAGAGTATATCCTGGGCCTCCGCTACCAAGCGATTTACTAATTTCAGCATTCTTTGAAAAAGGATCTCCTCCCTGAATCATAAAGTTTTGAATCACTCTGTGAAACAGCAAGTCTTCATAAAATCCGGCTTCAGCAAGTTTAACAAAATTATCCCTGTGAATTGGTGTTTCATCATACAGTATTACAGTCATTGTTCCTTTTGTAGTTTCAATTTTAACCTTTACTGATTGAGCTAATCCGCAAAAAACCACAAAAACTGATAATAAGGATATCAAGACAAATTTTTTCATAAAGCAATATTTTAAATTAATACTAGAAGGCTTAGAGCCGTTTGTCAACATGGCAAAAAATGTTCCGAAATCTTGTCAACGACAAAGATAAAAAATCTTTCTTAGTGGGGAGCAAAAAATAAAAATGTAATTTTTTTACAGCTATATCGGCTGTTTGCTCAAAAAGTCAAAACACTAAAAGTCTCTAACACATCTAACTGAAAATCCTTTGTTTTTATGAGCAGTATTGCTTACATCAATTTCATCGGAGTGATACCAAATTGTTCGTTTAAAAGCCTGTCCCTGAATATAGTCAGACGAGGTCCACCAATTTCCAGTATTCTTTATATTAAGGAATTCTCCATTAGAGGTTCTGTATCCGGCTCCTTTGGCTGAAAATCCATACTGATTTGTTGCATTAGCATTAGGAGAAGCCCAATAATCTGTTCCTGTTGTTCTAAGTTCATTGGCGACATTAACACCGATATAGGCATTCAATATTTGCCATTCTGCATCGGTCGAGACATGCCAGCCTTCAGGACAAAGATTCCCGGAATTAATTGCAAACCAGTTATACAGATATCCGTATGTTTGGAGCACTTCCTGTTCCGAATCACTTCCTTCTATCAAAGTATGCGGATACACTGACAACATTCCGGTATTTGCAACAGACCAATTCTGAGCATTTTGCCCATTTTCAATAATGCTGTTATCTTTATATCTTGAAGTTCTCAGATTTACAGCCATCCAGCATTGATTTCCGATTAATACTGTTGGGTAAATGTTTCCATCTATATCCTCCACAAAAGGAGCTCCCGGACAAGGGCTAAATTCATCCGTTGTAACAAAAGCCCTTTGAACACCGTATGCCGTACCGGCAGAATTCGTTGCAAATGCCCTGACATAATAAGTTGTAAAAGGCAAAAGATCTGTAATTTCAGCCTGAAAGCTATTCTGCACGGGACCAAATTCCATAAAACTTTCATTATTATCAAGATCCGGCTGAGGCTCTGTGCTCCATACCAATCCTTTTTGCTCAATTTCGCAAAATCCATTATCGGTAATAGAAACTCCGCAAATCACAGAATTTAGTGTAATATCCGATAGTTCGGCTGTTATTTCAACTGGCAATACGGGTTGGCTTTGCTTTTTGCGAATACAACGAACCGAATATGCCTTGTTTTTACTGTTAGAAATATTACTGTCAAAATCATGTACACCAAGATTAATATTCCTTGATATTGCAGAGTTTATCCCGCAGTAATCTGATGTCCAGAAGTTTGCCATAGTTTTGATGCCGCTATACTCTCCGTTGCTATTACGCTCACCTGCCCCTCTTGCAGAAAAACCGGCAAGGTCTGTTGCATAATTTACGCTCTCCCAATACTGATTGGCTGTGTCGCTTAACTTGTATGAAATATTTATTCCCAAATATTTTTCAAGAATCTGCCAATCATTGTTATCAGGCACATACCAACCTTCGGGGCAGATATTTTCCGTATTAACAGCAAACCAATTATAAAGCAAACCGAATTTCTCAGTAATTTCCTGCTCAGAGTCAATACCGCTGACAAACTGATGGGGATAAACAGAATATGCAGCTTCTCCGGTTGACGACCAATCAGTATTATTTAGTCCTGTTGCAATTGGATTAAGATTGTTGAGTTTTGTAGTTTTCAGATTTTGACCCATCCAACATTGCTTACCAATTTGAATAGTTGTGTACTCATTTCCCTCAGCATCTGTTATTATTGGCAGATCAGGACATGGCTGAATCTCGTCAATTGCTGTAAACCCTAACGATTCGCCGTATTCGGTGCCGGTTTGATTTATCGCATAAGCTCTGAAATAATAAACGCTTTGGGGTTCAAATCCATTTATTGCATAAGAAAAATTTCCCGTTCCGGAACCTACCACCACACTACCATCATTTTGTGTCAGATTCGGGTATTTATCTGTACTGCTCCATACAAATCCTCTTTGCGTAACTGTTACTCCCCCACCATCGTGAACTATGCCGCTTATTATTGCTGAACTCTGGGTAATTTCTTCTGCTGCTTTAGTTTCTACTCTTGGTGGCAATGGAATTGCTCCTCCTGTTTTAATACATCTTACTGAGTATCCATTCTTTGTATTTGATGACATAGTATAATCAAAATCATTAGAGTGATACCAAATTGTGCGAGAATTAGCCAGACTTGCTACAATTTCGTTAGAAGTCCACCACTGAGCGACTTTTCGGATATTCAGAAAGTCTCCGGTCGAAGACCTGTATCCGGCTGCTCTGGCAGTAAAATTAGTTTCATTGGTTGAATTACTATTATCTCCCCACCAATAAATATTGTATTTTTCACGTAACTTATTTGCAGAGTTTGATACAAGGTAGTTCTTTAATTCAGTCCAATCCTGATGACTTGCCACCACCCATCCTTCGGGACACAAATCTCCCGAGTTAACAGCCTTAAAATTATAAAGAGCCCCAAAAAGATTCTTATTCGCAGCCTCATTATTCTCATACCAGCTATAAGCAGGATTTGTTGTAGATCCCCAAATTGGATTATCCTCAATATTCGCAATATTATCTCCGTTTCTGTACCTTGTCACTTTAAGGTTTTGATTCAACCAACACTGGTTTCCAATCTGAGCCGTTCCGTAAATATTACCGTCAATATCTTCGACAGTCTCTATGCCAAAACAAGGACCGACGAAAAAACTTTTTGTTATTGAATGTGATCCATAACAGTTTGTTGCAATCAGAGTAATATTGTATCTACCCGGTCTTGTGTAGGAGTGAATAGGATTTTGCTCCCTGGAGGTCTTTCCATTATCAAACTCCCATTTCCATGAGTTTGGATTATTAGCTGATTTATCAGTTAAATAAACCACATAATCATTGTCGTTATGGTCGAATGAATAGTCTAAATCAAAATCTGCATAAGGAGGAGGATTCTCAAGAGTACCGGAGTTTGATGCAAATGTTGTTTCCCAGGTTGCCAGATTATATGAATAGTCAACTAAATCAAAAGAGAAGAATCTTATCCGAAATCCGAGATTAGCGGCAAGACCACCTTTCAAAGCCCAGTTCCAGTCATATTGGGGATAAGTAACATTTGCCTCTGCTTTAAGATATGTTTCAACATTAATATATGGACCTGCGACTCCTGCAATTGTTAATCCCACTTCGGGACGCACATAAGCTCTGGCATTAGCATTTGCTGTTGAACTCCATTGCAGATAAGGGTCAAAATCAGCTCCTTTCTCCCATATATTATTCCACCCCGACTCATATTCAGCTCCAACCTCAAGCCATGCAGAAGATTCACAACCAGAATGCATTGTACCCGAAAAATCCATTCCAGCTTCAAATCCGACATAAAAATCCAAATGCACCAAAACGGGAATTGGTCCGATTTGAAATGCAGGAATAAGCATGCCAATAATACGAAGCTCCTCACCAAAACTCACAGCCTGACTTGATTTCAATTCCAAATCACAATCAAAATCCAGCCTTCCCCCAACAGATAGTTTGAAATGGTCAAGCTGAGGCTTCCAAGTACCCCATGATACTTTTAATGCCCTTCTGAATATTGGATTAAAATCTATTTTCCCGTTAGTAATTATAGCAGATGCATGTTGAGAATCGTATAAAACAGTATTGTCCAAACTAATGCCGGGTCCTTTTGACTTGATGTTTACACCTGGTATTGAATGAATTATCTGAACATCTACCATTCTTCCGTTTACATAAGCTTTGTCATAGTCTCCTATAATTATCTGAAGCGAGTCAATTAAGTCAAGTTCAATGATAATATCTTCGATTAAGGCCTGCTCTGTATTCAGAATCAAAAATGAATCCTGATAGTTTGCAGAAATAACTTTACGCATATATCCCATGCCATCACTACCAACAATTACATCTCCGATATCAATAATTTCATTTTCAGCATCCCACAAGTATTTATAAATTCCATCCTCCAGCTCTGTGCTATCACTTAAAAGTTCGACATCATAATTATCTATAATTCGCACATTGTCAAACAATTGAATAGTGTGAACTTTTAGAACCTCTGAATAATAAGGCTCACATTCTCCATCCCTTATTTCAGCTCGAAAGTGTTTGTTTTCATGAATAATCTCAGAGTATGTTGGTCCTGATTCTCCTTGAATATTTGTCCAATTAATTCCATCATCAGAGCTTTGCCACTGTATAGTTCCATAATGCTCAGCCACAGACATAAAAACGGTGTCCCCCGGATTGAGAAAATTCCCGTGATGATGAATTGCAACGGCATCAACCTGTGCATTTATCAAATTAGAAAAGGATAATAAAATCAGTATAGTTATTGAATATTTAATTGTTTTCATAATTGTGGGGTTAATTGATTACAAAAGTTTTAGTTATTATTGTCTGATCTGATTTTAATCTGATAATATATAAGCCTGCTGCTTTATCTGATAAGTCAATTACTCCCGAATTATTGCCGCCACCTGCTTTTTGCGAATGATAAATCTGGTTTCCAAGCACATCCAATATTGTTAGCTCACTATTCTGGAGATTTTCTGATATATAAATACTAAATATTCCATTATTTGGATTCGGAAATATTTTCACTCTTTCACCAAAGTTTTCGCTATTAATATCCGAAGTAATTACATTTACTGTAACCTGAGATTCTGCCTCACATCCTTTAGCATCAATTACGGTAAGAAAATAAGTTATTGTATCCGATGGAGTTGCTACTGGGTTAGGACTATTAGCGTCATCAAGATACAAAGACGGCTCCCAGAAATAAAGATAGTCGCCATTGCCAAATTGCGCAGTAGGCTCGCCACCCAAGACAACAGACTGCCCAAAACTAATACTCGCATTATCTCCAGCATTAGCGACTAAGACCGGAGGTTGATACACATTTAACACATATTGCTGTGAAAACAAAGTAAAACCTATAAGCAGCAATGAAACCAAAATTAGAAAAGACTTTCGCATAACAGTATTTTTTTTTTTGATTGCAAGTTAATAACAATCAGAGTTTAGCGAAAGCACAAATGAGGTAGTGGCGGGATTGTATTATTTAACGGTAAAAAAACAGCGAATTACTCCGCTGTTTTTTTAATCTCATTATTTAAAGTGTCTATTTTTTAAAAAAATTAGAATTTATATTCGTTCTCTTCAATTAGTAAATCAGCTATTCTTCTTCTTGCATCTTTAACATTAACACCCTCTACTTCGGTAAGTCTGTTTATTACATTATTGAGTTTTTGTTTATTTTCCTCACCAGGTAAAGAATTGATTGCATCAAGAGCATGTTTTTTCACAAGAAAAGCTGCATCATAAACATCTACATCAAGGATATCTCTATAAAGCTCTGGGGTGGATTTAAGCCTATTTGCTTCAATTTTTTGAACTCTCAAAGCAAGAGATTCTGACAAATATATTTTTGAAATTATATCACTTATATTGTTGATTACTTCCTGTTCGTGCAGAATCTCTTTGCCAAACTCTTTAGATGCTGCATGTAAAACAATCATTGCGATTTTTTTGAAGTTTTCGATATAAGCAAACTTAGCTTCGTAATAATCAGTTACGACAGTGTTGTCGACAATAATATCATCAATAGAATTATAAAGTTTTTCTGCTTTGTTACTCAAATCGAAATCGGCTTTTTTGCCCTTTTTCATTGTAGTTTCTGTAACAATGATTCGGTTTATTTCATTAGTTCCCTCAAAAATTCTATTAATTCTTGAGTCGCGATATCCTTTTTCGCAAGCCATTTCGGCGGAGTAGCCCATTCCACCGTGAATTTGGACTGCCTCGTCAGCCACATAATCTAGTACTTCCGATCCAACAACTTTTAAAATAGCACATTCAATAGAGTATTCGCCTATTGCCTCTATACTTGCTCTTCCAGGATCAGGCAATTCAGTTTTCAGATTTTGCATTAAAATGTCAATATCCTTACTTACTCTATATATTGCAGATTCAAAAGCATATGTCTTAATTACCTGCTCGGCAAGTTTATATTTAATTGCACCAAAACTTGAGATTAGCCTCCCAAATTGCTTTCTCTCGTTAGCATAACGAATAGAATCTGTGATAGCTTTTTTAGAAGCTCCAAGGACATTTACTCCAAGTTTTATTCTTCCCATATGTAGAATATTAAGGGCTATTCTGAATCCCTCTCCTCTTTTACCAATAAGGTTTTCCACAGGAACTTTAACATCATTGTAATATATTTGAGCTGTTGAAGACCCTTTAATGCCCATTTTGTGCTCATCTGGTCCAATGACTACTCCATCCCAATTGCTTTCAACAATAAATGCACTTAAAACTCTGTCGCCATCAATTTTTGCGAAAACAACTTGTGTGTCGCAAAAGCCTGCGTTTGTAATCCACATTTTTTGTCCGTTAAGGATGTAATACTTTCCGTCTTTTGAAAGTACCGCATTTGTTTTACCTGAGTTTGCATCAGAACCTGCGCCCGGCTCAGTTAGACAGTATGCACCAATAAGCTCACCGCTTGCTAGTTTAGTTACATATTTCTGGCGTTGTTCTTCACTACCGTAATACATAATCGGCATTGTTCCTATACCTGTATGAGCCATAAATGCAACAGAGAAAGAGTATGCAGCTCCGACCACCTCCGCTGCGAGCATTTGAGTTACAAAGTCTTGTTCAAAGCCACCATATTCACTAGGAATTGCTATCCCCATTAAGCCCAATTCAGCACATTTTTCTAATACTTTTCGCATTAGAGCTCTGTCACTCTTGTCGAGATCGTCAAGTCTGGTATATATTTCACTTTCAATAAAATCTTTAATAGTTTGAGCAATCATCTTTTGCTCTTCGTTGTATTCTTCAGAAACAAAGACATTATTATAATCAGTCTTTTTAATCAAAAATTCACCGCTTTTTAAATTTGTCATAATATTTAATTTAGTGATTACAATCAGTTTAAGTTTTTTCAGACTACAAAAATAGGAATATTTTCAATAAGAGCGCATTTTAAAACTAATGACTAACTCGAAACACAATTCAAATATTGATTAACAAATGATACTGTATCACAAGCAACTATTCCCGCGGTTTCGGTTCGGAGCCTTGAATTACCCAAACTAACACCGACAAAACCTTGTTTTATCGAATATTCAATTTCACTATTTGTAAAGTCTCCTTCGGGTCCTATTAAAACAAGAACAGACTTATCTTTTTCGATTAGTTTAGCTGCAAAATCCCTTTCTTCTTTCTCGTTACAGTGAGCGATTAGTTTTATTTTTTCGGCATGATCTTCTACAATAAACTTTTCATAATCAATTTGACAATTAATCTTAGGATGATATGCCTTAAAAGATTGCTTCATTGCAGCTTCGATAATTCGATTCAAACGGTCTAGTTTAACAGTTTTTCTTTCAGAGTTTTTACAAATTATTGGAGTAATCTCATCTATTCCAATTTCCGTTGCTTTTTCAAGGAAAAACTCAAATCGTTCTATGTTTTTTGTAGGAGCTATTGCAACATGAAGATAATAGTTTCGTTTATTATAATTTTTCGACACCCCTAAAATCTTCAAAATAGTTTGCTTTTTATGAATTTCAACAATTTCTGCCTTATAAAGATTTCCAACACCATCGGTTATATGCATAATATCGTTTTGCTTCAATCTTAATACTTTAGTGCAATGGAAAGTTTCTTTTTCATCGAGAATGTGAAAATCAGAATCAATGCCAGGCGAAAAAAATAGGTTCATAGTTTTTTTTGCAAAAATATATTTTTTGTTTTAACGCTGCAAATGAAATATAATAAGCTATTTTTATAATTCAATTTATAAATATGAAAACTATCGGCTTGATTTCCGACACCCACAACTTTTTGGATGATAAATTCTACTCTTTTTTTGAAGATATTGATGAGCTTTGGCATGCAGGAGATATTGGAAGTTTAGATTTTTTCGAAAAACTTCAAAAATTTAAACCATTAAGAGCAGTGTATGGGAATATTGACGGAGCACCTATAAGAATTAGAACTTCAAAAATTATTAGGTTCACAATTGAAGAAACAGATATACTAATAACTCACATCGGTGGTTATCCGGGAAATTACTCTCCAGAAATAAAACCGGAAATCTTTAAAAAACCTCCTAAGCTTTTTATCTGCGGGCATTCACATATTTTAAAAATTATGAATGATAAATCACTCAAGCTACTACACATTAATCCGGGGGCAGCAGGTAATTCAGGATTTCATAAAGTAAAAACAGGAGTTAAATTTAAAATTGATACTGGAAGCTTTTCAGACCTTGAAATATTGGAAATCAAGAGATAGACTAAAATAGAATATTACCTGATTCGTTTCTTACAGTATTTTCATATTCTTCGTCGACGAGTAGTTCGGTTTGTAGAGAAGCTGTCACTGCGAGTTTGTCACAAACTTCATTTTCGATATTACCGGAATGTCCCTTCACCCAAATAAGTTTTACGTTGTGCTTAGGGTATAAATCAAGGAATCTTTTCCAAAGATCGGTATTCTTTATTTTCTTAAATCCATTTTTCTGCCATTTTTGAATCCACTGTTGATTTACTGCATCAGAAACATATTTTGAGTCTGTATATATATTAACAATAGATTTAGGTATTTTTAGAGATTCTAGAGCGACTATTACTGCTAATAGTTCCATTCTGTTATTTGTTGTTAAACGGAATCCTTCAGAAAGTTCTTTTCTGAGTTTACCACACTTAAGCACAATTCCATATCCTCCGGGACCTGGATTGCCTCTAGCAGCTCCATCTGTATAGATTGCAATTTCGTGATTTTTCATTCGGGAGTATTCCCTATTTAGTGCATAATCATAAGTTTTTTGGTAATCCTGTCATTATCAAATACTAGACTAACAAAGTACAAACCTTCAGGTAATGTAGAAGTGTTTATTGAAATTTCATCATAAGTTGTTTTGATTATCTCTGAATATACAATTCTTCCTGTCATGTCGATCATCTGAATACTAACATTAGTCCCATAACTAAGTTCTCCTGGATTGATATTTACATATGAACTAGCAGGGTTTGGATAAAGAGAAATATTATGTTTAATTTCAAATTCAGAGACATCAACAATGCAAGTTACAGGTCTAATGCCTGTAGAAGTATGAATTCCAAATTTTGCAGGAGCAGATAACCATGTATTATTATGTTCAACATAAAGAGTATTTTCTGCTCCCCAATAATTTCTATTTTGAGCTACACTAACAACAAATCTGTCATCACTGATTCCATCATCATTTGTATCAACATAATTTATTCTATAACCGATAAAAAACGGTCCTTCAATTGTGATAGGATTTTCAAATTCAAATAAGTTATAGAAATTTGCATTGATATTTCGGATAAGAACATCTTTTTGATAAAGTACATTATCAGCTTCCGGATATGTTGTATTGCCATCCCAAACAAAAAATGTTATTTTTGAATTCCATGTACCATTATCTGCCTTATATACAGGAACAATAATTCCTTCGAGAGTTGTAAATGAATATTGCTCAAATTTATCAGCATAAGTTCTTGTTCTTTGTCCGTTATGACCTCCAATATGTCCCCAAGAACCGTTTAAAGACATATTAACAAGATTTTCATTTGATTTAATATTCGTAATTGTATCACAATATTTTGGAACTGGACCTGAAAATACAAACATATAGTCATGCTTAACAAGAAGATTAGAACCGCACTGATTATTTACTGCAAGTGACACCCTATATATACCGGGCCAATTATATTCTATTCCTGAGATTGGATTTGAAAGTGCAGAATAAGTAGGATAACCACCTTCAAAATACCAATTCCACTGTGTAGGATCGTTAAGAGATTGGTCTTCAAAGAAAACTTTTGTACTATGACGTATAAGTCTTTGAGATGCTTTGAACTGAGGTATGGGCGCAGAAGTGCAAGGATCTGTAAAAGACACAACAATATATTCATCTTTAATTAGTTCGTCCTGACCAAGGCTGTTTTCGACTGTCAGTTGAACTCTAAATGTTCCGGGATTTAAATATTGGATTCCTGTTGGATGCTGCTCATTTGATGTAGAAGGAGTCCCTCCTTCAAAGTACCAAGTCCATTTATAAGGCGAACCAATAGTTAAATCCGTAAAATTAATTAATTCCTCTGGAGCAATAAAAGTTCTATTAGCAAGAAAGTTTGCCCCGGGAAGTATTGATGACTCTGCAATTACCCTTATGTAGTTTTCACGTAACACCTGACTTTCTTGACCATTTTCATCCTCAATACGAAGATATACATCATAATATCCTGGTTCTAGATATGCGATTGGCGGAGGAGCAGGAGCATTAGATATATCAGGAATCCCTCCCTCAAAAACCCAATTCCATAATACTGGATTATTTTGAGATAAATCTGTAAAAGTTACAAATTCTCCTGCAGGAATAACTACATAATCCGCAGTAAAATTTGCAATAGGAAACTCTGTGTTGGGTAGAACAGTGATACATCCTTCAACAAATTCTTGGTCAACGTCTGTACTGTTTTGAACTTCAAGAGTAACGTTATAAATTCCTGGTACAAGATAACATATTCCTGTAGGATTTTGTAAAAAAGAAATGGGGTTTTCAGATCCAGGGAAACTCCATCTCCAATAAGTAGGATTCCCATCTGACCAATCAGTAAAATCAATGCATTCTCCGGCTATTATGGTATATTCTGATGCGAGAAAGGCAGCATTAAGTAAACTTTTATTATTTCTATTCTGGGCCTCAGCAGATTGAGTAATTGTTAAAGCCAAAACCATAATTAACAAAGTAACGACTATAGATTTAAACTTCATAATTTTTAATTTATTTTTCTCAATAATAACAAACTATACAAAGATAAGCATTAAATAATTATCAACAATTGAATTATTTAAAAAAATGAAGTTAGAAATATAAAGGGGAATTTATAAATTTTTATACGTATTAGTTAATATTTTACAGTGATTTTGATGATATTTATTATGGAATAATTATTTTTGCGTCAGATAAATAATAACAAATTATATGGCAACTACAGCAGACATCAAGAATGGACTTACAATTGAATTTAATGGAAAACCTCACCAGATAGTATATTTTCAACATGTAAAACCGGGGAAAGGAGGCGCTTTTGTTAGAACAAAACTTAAAAACCTAGAAAACGGGAGAGTAATAGAAAATACTTTTACCGCAGGTGTAAAAATAAACACCATAAGGATTGAGAGAAGACCCTATCAGTTCTTATATAAAGATGACATGGGATATAATTTTATGCACCTTGAAACATTTGAGCAAGTTTCATTGAACGAGGCACTCATAGAAGGTGTTCAATTTTTAAAAGAAGGGCAGGAAGTTGAAGTCGTTTTTAACGCTGAAGTAGAAACCCCTTTGAATTGTGAATTGCCTGCTTTTGTAATAATGGAAATAACTTATACAGAACCTGGGCTTAAAGGAGACACATCAACGAATACTCTTAAACCTGCAACAATTGAAACCGGATCTTCGGTAATGGTACCATTGTTTATTGAAATTGGAGAAAAGATTAAAGTTGATACCCGTAATGGAGAATATGTTGAAAGAGTGAGATAATAAAAATATTTATTAGAAAATAAAAACTCATAAAAACTACCTGTTTAAGCATATTATAATCAAAAAATGAAACTTTTAACGCTAATTCGACATGCGAAGTCTGATTGGAATAATGATTTGTCAGATTTCGACAGACCTCTAAACCAAAGAGGATTAAATGACGCTCCAATTGTTGGCAAATATTTAAGCACAAATATCCCTAAGCCCGACTTAATAATATCTAGCCCCGCAGTTCGAGCAGATTCGACAGCCAAGATAATCGCAAAGGAACTTAATTATCCCGGAGAAAAAATTGTATCTCAAGACGAGTTGTATTTGTGTAGTATTTCGGAATATATAGAAATACTCATTGAGCAGCACATCAAAGTTAATCATATAATTATCGTTAGTCATAATCCGGGGACTACAGGGTTTGCAAATATTCTGACAAACTCGAATATAAATAATGTACCTACCTGTGGCATAGTTCATATAAAACTAGATATTGTAAAATGGGAAGAGATTGAACCAGGGCTGGGCAAGTTGTTAATGTTTACATATCCTAAACAAATTAAAGAATAATCTTATACGACATGAAATAATATCATAGTCTGACAAAGGATGATGTATTATTATTTCTGCAGTGGCATCCTGAAAGTTAGGATTCTTTAAGCTCAAAAAAAATAAAAATCTTAGATATTGATTGAAATTATTTAAAGTTTAAACAAACATAGCGATGATTATTCTAGCCAATCAATCATATCTGAATTAAAACAAGTTTTCTACAAAATATCTGTTTGAAATTTTTCCGAAATATTTTGTAAGGTCACTATGCCGTAAGGCTTTCAACAAATCATCGCATTTATGTCGATTACCTTTAATTATATTTTGAATCTCTGAGATATCATACTCTGAAAAAAAGTCTCCATAAATCTTAATCTCATTTATAATCCCCTTTTCTACTTTCATCATAACTTCAATAGTGCCACACGGACACTTAATGACTTTTTTATAATCATACTCTGGACTTGTACCATAGTTCCAGTCCCATGTTGCATATTTTTCGGAGGCTAAAGTGTTTATATTTTCAATATCCTCTTCAACCAATTCATAAGGTATAACTGATGAATAAACTGTTTTAACGTGTTGTATCAATATTTCTCTGAATTTGGCAAGAGAAAAATCTTCAGATAGCATTGGTTTAATATTAATAACTGGGTGATTATCATTAGTTTCAGTTGATTCCTTAATTATTTTTGATGTTTGCTTTATAGAATTATTTAAGTTTTTAAGATTGGAAGCAAAAAGGATATTGCCATGCTGTAACATTCTTCCCTCATGTTTATATTTTGAAAGTCCACAAATCTTTTTTCCATCAATAAAAATGTCATTTCTCGATCCAAAATATGTGTTCAGATTTAATTTATAATTAAAAAAGTTAACCAATATTTCTGCTAAGGGAGTAAATTCATCAATTGCAGATTCGTCATTTTTAGAAATAAATGCAAAATTTAAACATGCCTTATCATGATAAACTGTTCCTCCTCCTGAGTTCCGTCTTAACACTTTAATATTGTTTTGTCTGATAAATATTGCGTTAATTTCGGATAAAGTATTTTGATTTAAACCAACGCTCACTGATTCTTCATTTATATATGTTATAAAAAAATCTTCAGATGGGAACTGCTTTAATAAGTATTCTTCAGCAGCAAAATTAAAAAATGGACTACTGCTTTGAAGTGTAATCAATAACATAAAATCTATTTTTAAAATTAATACAAGCTAAAACCTAACGCAAAAAAGATCATAATATTATAATTAAATTGAAATTACATAAATATTACTTATTTTGGATATTATGATATTGTTTGTATTTAGACAATAATAACATTATGAAATCGTAATCATTTATTCGAGAAAGAAACTCTGGACTGAAGTTGCACCAATTAATAAACTGTTCCGTTTCTAACTCATTAATTCTTAATAATGCTCCAATTTTTTTATAACTGATTTTGCTTTCGACCAAATCCTTTAGCTTATCTTTTTGCATTAACTCTTCAAGCTTTCTCCTCTCCTTTCCTTCTTTGCTAAATGCATCATAAAGAGCACTAATAGGACTAAATGAAATTCCAGGTCCTGATATTTCAGATAAGGGTATAAAGTCAATATCTCCCGGACGAAGGGGAAAGTTTCTTTTGGAATATGAAAACGCATCATCTATGGGCTTCATATTAGTTATTTCGTACTTGATTTGCTGATATCTTCTCAAAGCTATAATATCAATTGATCCTATCTCATATTGTCTAGGCTCAAGAAAGACCACTAGTGCTTCATTGATTTCTGCTATTGAATCAGTAATTAGTGTGTATTCTCTTTTATGCGCAACAGAGGAATACACTACAGAATCATTAAGTCTAGCTTTTAATAAAAAATATCCATCAGCATTTGTTATTGTTCCTCTTCTTGTTTGTTTAACAAAGATATTTACATATGGAATAGGTTCCATACTCTGTTTATCATGAACATACCCTGCTATTATTACATAGTCACTTATCTTTAAGAACTGAGAAAAAGATCTGAATCCTGTACCTAAAAGAAATAAAACAATTAATATTTTAAGAAATATTTTCATTTCTAGCTTATAAAACAATCCACAAAATAAACGATATATTGAATTGATTGTTTCATTTATTAAAAAAAATAAATTTGATTTTTATATGTACTCTTAAATTGAATAAATAAATAGAAATAAACAAAGACAATAAAATCAATAAAATAGTGAAATAATCAAAGTAATATATGACATTCTTGAAAATATATCTTCGCCAAAAAATAAATACTTATAGTCTCTCATTAAACATGTTAAAGAACATAAAGTGTCATTTTTTCCAATATCTACATTTTTATCATCGAATTTTCACGATAAAAATTTTATTTTTGCAATACTAATTAATAAATTTGTTAAACCTTTAAATACTAATGATTTAGTTATGGCTAAGAAAAATGTAATTATCATCGGAGCTGCGGGAAGGGATTTCCACAACTTCAACACTTATTTTCGAGGAAATTCAGTTTATAATGTGGTAGCTTTTACAGCGGCTCAAATTCCTGACATTGACGGCAGAAAATATCCAGCAGAACTTGCAGGAGAATTGTATCCTGATGGAATTCCGATTTATGCGGAACAAGATTTACCAAAATTGATTAAAGAATTAAATGTAGAAGAATGTGTATTCGCATATAGCGATGTAACATATCAACATGTTATGAGTCTTAGTGCTTTAGTAAATGCATGCGGAGCAAACTTCAACCTTTTAGGTCCAGCTAAAACCCAATTAAAATCAACAAAACCGGTTATTGCTATTGGAGCTGTGCGTACAGGTTGCGGCAAATCACAAACCTCTAGAAGAATTGTTGAGTTACTAATGGACGCAGGACTTAAAGTTGTTGCTGTGCGTCACCCAATGCCTTATGGCGATTTAGTTGCACAAAAAGTACAACGTTTTGCTACAATTGAAGATTTGGCGAAACACAAATGTACTATTGAAGAGATGGAAGAGTATGAACCACATGTTGCTCGTGGCAATGTAATATATGCAGGTGTTGATTATGAAGCGATATTAAGAGCTGCTGAAAATGATCCTGATGGTTGTGATGTAATTCTTTGGGATGGTGGAAATAACGACTTTTCTTTTTTCAAACCAGACATGATGGTAACTGTTGTTGATCCACATAGACCTGGACATGAATTATCATATTATCCTGGCGAAGCAACTCTCAGATTAGCTGACGTTGTTGTAATTAATAAAATGGATTCTGCTGGACCAGAAGCAATCCAAATAGTCAGAGAAAATATTGCTAAAGTGAGCCCAAATGCAGCTGTAGTTGACGGAGCTTCTCCCCTTTCAATTGACAAACCTGAACTAATTAAAGGTAAAAGAGTTTTAGTAGTCGAAGACGGACCAACTCTAACACACGGTGAGATGAAAATTGGAGCAGGAACTGTTGCTGCTTTAAAATGTGGTGCAGCTGAGCTTGTTGACCCAAGACAATATGCGGTTGGTAAACTAGCTGAGACTTTCAGAATTTATCCAAATATTGGAACTTTACTTCCAGCTATGGGTTATGGAGATGAACAAATTAGAGACCTTGAGAAAACTATTGAAAACACGCCTTGTGATTCTGTAGTAATTGCAACTCCAATAGATCTTAATCGTATTGTAAAAATAAACAAACCTACTGTTAAGATTGGGTATGAATTACAAGAAATTGGAACTCCTGATTTGAAATTATTTGTTAATGATTTTATTAACAAATTCGTGAAATAATTTCTGTAATAAATATAATTAAAAGGGGCTTAATAAATTATAAGCCTCTTTTTTTATGCTTGCTTAATATGGACATCTCGCTGTGGGAATGGAATAGTAACTCCATTTTCTCTGAACTTTTTATCAATTTCAAATCTTAAATCACTTTTTGTAGTTTCTATTCTAAATGTAACCTCAGAATAAAACAATACTTTAAAATCCAGAGAAGATTCACCAAAATCGATAAAGTGAACTTTTGGCTCAGGAATCTTTGCTATGTCTTTATGATTTGCTGCTACCTCAAGCAGTATCTTTTCAACGAGTCTTACATCACTGCCATAAGCAACACCAACTTTAATAAAAAATCGAGTTTGAATAGCATTATGAGTCCAATTTATAACATTATCTGAGGTGAACTTGGAATTTGGAATAATAACTTCAATATCATCTCTGGTAACTAAAACTGAAGTGCGCAGATTTATACTTACCACTTGTCCAATTAATTCATCTTTAATTTCAACAACATCTCCAACTTTAATAGACCTGTCGAAAAGAACTATGAGACCTGAAACAATATCATTAAACAAGTGTTGAATCCCAAGTCCTAATCCTAGCAATAGTGCGGATAAACTTGCTATCAGTATAGTAATATTAATTCCTAGACTTTGGATGAAAGCTGCAATTGCAATAAGATATATAAAATACCTAATTATCTGATAAATACTTTTGGTTTTTCCTTGCTCAATCTGACTTGCCTGTTCCTTATTACTAATGATAGATTCTGCAATAGCAAGAAGAACTTTAGTTCCAATTAACACCGCGTAAAATATGACAATGTGATATATATGAAAACTAAATCTTTCTGTTTTAATAATCTTTTCCCCTAAAAATGAGCTAAAACTAATATCAAATGACTCTAGCAGAGCAAACACGCCTAAGAATACAATGCCTGTTCTAATGAATCTTCTGAGCATTTTAATATTATTCTGTCCGAGGTTTTGTTTTATGTTAACTCGACGCAATATCTTGCTATTTAAAAATAATAACCCTAAACTTGCAATTATTGAGACTATTCCAAGTATCAATTGCATAATAGTAATTTCATTACTATTATATTCAAACACTATTTGAGTGAAGAAATCCATAAGTAAATATTAGCCTACAATTTAGACAAAAATTTTTGTATATCTATAATAAATCTTTCATGCATTCCATTTCCAATTTCTCCAACTTCATCAAAAGCCTTAAGATTGAAAACAAGTCTTTTTCCGTCAACTTCAATCAATTCTGACTCGCATATTACTTTCATTCCAATTGGAGTTGCTTTGATATGAGAAACATTTACTTTAATTCCGACTGTTCCATGCCCATCATTCAGATATGGTATGACAGACTTCAGGCATGTTTTTTCCATCATAGCAATCATTGCAGGTGTAGCAAATACTTCTACCAAACCACTTCCATATTTTGCAGCAGTTTCTTCGTATGTTACTATAAGTTCTTCTTTACCTTTGATTCCAATCGATAATTCGGGCTCCATAATCAGTAAATAAAATTAATATTTTGTTTAATTTCTGGATGTAAACTTAATGAAACTGGACATATGTCAGGAACTCCTGAAATTATCCTTCTTTGTTTTTCATTTAATTGTGCACTGGAAAGGTCTATTTCAATATAAATCTCTGCTATTCTTCGTGGCGGATATTTCGCCATAACTTTGGTTGTTGTCGCTTTAGCTCCATCAATTGAAAAACCATGCTGCTCTGCAATAATACCGGCTATAGTTAGGATACAATCGCACAATGCTGTCGCGACCATATCTGTTGGAGAAAAAGCTTCTCCTTTACCATTATTGTCAACGGGGGCATCGGTTACTATTTGTTGTCCGGATCGAACATGAGTGTTTAATGTCCTTAGTTTACCCTGATAAATTGTTTTAGATACAATCATAATTCAAAGATTTTATAATTATCTTCCGCTTGTCAGCTTTTTTATTTCATTAAGTTTGTTTAGAGCTTGCAAAGGAGTAAGTTGATCAATATCTATTCCTTCAATTTCCTTTTTAATTTGCGATAATACTGGATCGTCGAGTTGAAAAAAACTTAACTGAAACCCATCTCTGTTAGAAGCAATTTTATCAACAGGTTTTCCTAAATTATGGTTATCTCGACTTTCACCCTCCATCTGCTGGAGTATCTTTTTTGCCCTATACACGATAGATTTGGGCATTCCCGCCATTTGTGCCACATGAATCCCAAAACTATGCTCGCTTCCTCCTTTTCGTAATTTTCTTAGAAATATCACTCTATCTTTTGCTTCTTGCACAGAAACATTATAGTTCTTTATTCTAATAAACGATTTCTCCATTTCGTTTAATTCATGATAATGCGTTGCAAAAAGTGTTTTTGCTTTGGATTTTGGATGTTCATGAATATATTCAGCTATAGCCCAAGCAATACTGATCCCATCATATGTACTTGTGCCCCTCCCAAGTTCATCCAGTAAAATGAGACTTCGCGGCGAAATATTATTCATTATACTAGCAGCTTCAAGCATTTCAACCATAAAAGTAGATTCTCCCATTGAAATATTATCTGATGCGCCGACCCTTGTAAAAACTTTATCAATAATCCCTAAAACCGCTTTTTTTGCCGGAACGAAACTTCCTGTTTGCGCTAAGATACAAATTAATGCTGTTTGTCTTAATAATGCAGACTTACCTGCCATATTAGGACCAGTAATCATTATAATCTGTTGTGTTTCGTCATCTAAATATACGTCATTTGTGACATATTCCTCTCCAAATGGCAGTAGCTTTTCAATTACAGCATGTCTCCCTTCCTTAATATCAATAATATTAGTTTCATTAATTTCTGGTCGACAATAGTTATTCTGCAAAGCTGTTTTCGAAAAAGACAACAGACAATCAAGCTGAGCAATTAGGTTCGAATTTTGCTGAATCGCTCCAATATAATCAGAAGCAAATATTATAACTTCATTAAAAATACTAAGTTCTAATTCAAGAATTTTCTCCTCAGCACCGAGTATTTTTTCTTCATATTCTTTAAGTTCCTCATTTATATATCGTTCAGCATTTACTAAAGTTTGTTTTCTAATCCACGATTCCGGAACTTTATCTTTATGAGTATTCCGAACTTCAAAATAGTATCCAAAAACATTATTAAATCCTATTTTAAGAGAGCTTATACCAGTTTCTCGTCCCTCCTTTTCTTCTATTTTACCTAGATATTCCTTCCCTCCACCCCATATTTCTCGCAGACTATCTAATTCATTGGATATTCCCGATTTAATAATATTTCCTTTGCTCAGAAGATTAGGACAATCATCTTTAATATGAGTCTCTATCTTTTCTAAAAGTTCTTCGCACCTAAAGAATTTTGAAGATATTGAATTAAGCAAAGAATTTTCACAAGAGTAACATTCCGAAATAATTGGTAAAACGGCATTTAGTGAATTCTTCAATTGAATGATTTCTCTTGGATTTATTCTTCCGACTGCAATTTTCGATGCAAGACGCTCGAGGTCACCAATTTTAAATATATTTTGATGAATAATCGAGCGAAAATTTTCATTTTTAATAAAAAAATCTACTATTTCCTGGCGTTCATTAATTTCGGGAATACTTTTAAGAGGCAGATTTAGCCATCTTTTCAAAAGCCTCCCACCCATAGGAGAAATAGTCATATCTATAATATCATATAGGCTTTTCCCTCCTTCATTATTTGAATGAAACAATTCAAGATTTTTTATTGTGAACTTGTCTAACCAAACAAATTTGTTCTCATCGATTCTAGATATCGATTGAACGTGACTTAGATTAAGATGATGTGTAAGGTCCAAATAGTCAAGAATTGCTCCTGCAGCAATTATTCCATCTGTCAGTTTATCTATTCCAAAGCCTTTTAAAGATTGGGTTTTAAATTGAGCTGATATTTTTTCTTTTGCATTTTCTTCTGTATAAATCCATTCATCTAATCCAAAGGTACTGGTTTGCTCTTTGTAAAATTCAACAAAATCCTTCTTTTTGTTTTTTTCAAAAAGAACCTCTTTGGGTTTGAAACTCTGTAAAAGTTTATCTACATACTCTTTGCTTCCCTGCGAAACATAGAATTCCCCTGTTGAAATATCAAAAAATGAAATTCCAATAAAATGCTTACCAAAATAAATACTGGACAAGAAATTATTTTCTTTTTGCTCAAGTACATTATCATTCATTGAGACTCCAGGGGTAACCAGTTCTGTAATTCCCCTTTTTACTATTTTTTTTGTTAGTTTTGGGTCTTCAAGTTGTTCACATATTGCAACTCGTTGTCCTGCACGTACTAATTTTGGAAGGTAAGTATCCAGAGCATGATATGGAAAGCCTGCCAAGTCGACAAATGATGCTGCTCCATTAGCTCTTTTTGTTAAGGTAATTCCCAATATTTTAGATGCCAAAACTGCATCTTTTTCAAAAGTTTCATAAAAGTCTCCTACTCTGAATAGCAAAATTGCATCAGGGTGTTTTGCCTTAATTCCATAAAATTGCTTCATTAAAGGAGTTTCGGATGAAATTACATTTTTTGCCATATCAGACAGATAAACTTAATGATGTAAAGATAATAAATTGATTTATTCTTTCCTTAACTGTTTATGCTTTGTTAATAAATCAATTCTTGAGAATCAAAACACATATTTAAATTTAAAAAAAATAAAAAATAAGTAAAATTTTAATTACTTTGCAATAATTAATAAACTATCCATATGTTGAATATTGCACTATTTGGTCCTCCCGGTGCCGGTAAAGGAACTCAATCGGAGTTCCTTATTAAAGAATATAATTTATTCTATTTATCAACCGGGGAATTACTTAGGAAAGAATTAAAAAATAAAACTAAACTGGGATTAGAAGCTCAAAGTATAATTGCTGAAGGAGGTCTTGTTTCTGATGAAATTATTGTTCAGATTATCGAAAAAACTATACAAGAAAACAAAAATGTTAATGGGTTTCTTTTTGATGGATTTCCAAGAACTTATATTCAGGCATACATTCTTGAAGGTCTTATGATAAAATTGCGATCTTCTTTAAACTGTTTAATCAGTTTAAACATTCCCGAAGATGTTTCTGTAAGAAGATTGCTTGAAAGAGGGAAAGAATCTGGTCGTCTTGATGACAACGAAATAGTTATAAAAAAAAGGCTGAAAGAATATTATGAGAAAACCTTGCCTGTTTTGAATTTTTATAAAGATAAAAATATTTATCATGAGGTTGATGGCAGCCTAAACATTAATCTTGTAAAGTCTCAGATTGACAAGATTATAAGAGAAGAATTGAGTAAAAAGTTGTTAAATATAGTTGTATTTGGATATCCGGGTTCCGGCAGGGGTTCTCAAGGAAGAGCTATTGCCAAAAGATTTGGATTGGAATATGTTGCAACTGGTCCGATGCTGGCTGAAGAGATTATAAATAATACTTCTGCCGGTAAGCAAATAAAAAGCCTATTTGATAATGGACAACTTGTTCCTGACGAAATAGTGGTGCCTCTGATTGAAAAAAAGCTTGAAACAACAAAAGATGTCAAAGGCTTTATATTTAAAGGCTTTCCTAGAACTCTCGTACAATCATATATTTTGGATGGACTTTTAACAAAGCGAGGTACATATTTGTCAAAAATAATTGAAATAGAAGTTCCAACCCTTGAACTAATTAAAAGACTCGACGAAAGAAGTAAAACTGACAGATGCATGCCCTACGATACCAGTACTGCAAAAATTGTCAAAAGATTACAAGAACATGAAAATAAAACTGTTCCAGTAATAGAAAAATACAATGAATTGCACGGAGTTATGAAAATATCAGGAATTGGTAGCTTTGATGAAGTTTTTAATAGTATTACAACAGAAATTGAAAATGAATTTAGTTTTTTGAAAAAATAAAAAATATTTCATCACCTATATGAACAAAGACATAAAGACAGCTATCGAATTAATTAAAAACTCTAAATATATAGTTGCTTTTACTGGTGCCGGAATATCACAAGAAAGCGGAATTCCATCTTTCAGAGGTAAGGATGGACTATGGTCTAAATATAATCCTAATATTCTAGAGTTGGACTTTTACAAACGACATACCCAAGAGTCTTGGAAAATTGTTAAAGAAATTTTCTATGATTATTTTAATACTGCCATTCCTAATAAGGCTCATATAATTTTGGCAGACTGGGAGTCTAAATCAATAATTAAATCAGTTATTACTCAAAATATTGATAGTCTTCATCAAAAAGCCGGAAGCAAAAATGTAATTGAGTATCATGGAACAAATAGTACGTTCATATGTCTCAATTGTGCAAAAAGTTACTCTATATCAGAAATAATAATTCAATTTGACTATCCTACATGCAGTGCCTGTGGAGGAAAACTGAAGCCTGGATTTATTTTTTTCGGGGAATCAATTCCAGAGATAGCACAAAAAATGAGTCAAGAAGAAATTGATAAGACTGACCTTGTAATAATTATAGGAACTACTGGAGAGGTTTATCCTGCAGCTTACTTACCATTTACAGCAAAGAAGCGAGGCGCAAAAATTATTGAAATAAATCCAGAGTCTTCAAATTTTACCCATAAGATTTCGGATTTAACTATCTACGAAAAGTCTAGTAAAGTTTTACAAGAAATAGATATTTTTTTAGACTTTTAAAAAAATCATTTAACAAATTAAATAAAAAAAAGCTCTGATAATAATTATCAGAGCTTTTGATTAAGATTGGC
>OBJA01000109.1_pt1 | contig 83948 bp, 88 predicted proteins | sample 1519751 | NCBI WGS metagenome assembly OBJA01 (sample SAMEA3881238, study PRJEB22517) | soil metagenome | biome: lake sediment; feature: soda lake sediment; material: sediment, water from around vicinity | place: India | collected 2013-12-23 | depth 3 m | reverse complement strand
AAGCCTTTCTAAAGCCGTGATCAATCCATATTTAAACCGTATTTAAACCGTATTTCAACCGTAAATTTACGGTTCAAATACGGTTTAAATACGGTTTAAATACGGCTAAGGCCCGAAGCTGTAAGCGCCCAGGGAATGCCAAATCTTTCGGGCAATACTCAGGTGATACCAGGGAAGTATTATTTTTAATTTTATTGGACCTGACAAAATTTGAGGTCAAGCCCGGCGTCCGGCTGTTTTTTTTAGCTTAATATCTGAAATTCATTCCATTTCCCTGAGAAATTTCCAAATTCTTTGCTAACTTTGTGCCCCTCAAAATGAGGGATGCAAATGCTTCTGAAATCCAGATAATTAAATCTCCCCCTGGGTTTAAAATTTAGTAAGGGTCCTGGGGCCATTTGGCGACAGGGTTCTGGGGATGGATAATTTTTTGAAAATCCATATTGGTTTTCAAAAAATATCTCCTACCTTTGCACTCCCAAAAATAGCGAGGATTGATTCAAGTAAATTAAAACATAGTTTTTTCAAATTCAAATTGCAGTATGCCAACAATACAACAATTGGTTCGTAAAGGACGCCAAAAGGTTACTTACAAAAGTAAGTCACCCGCTTTGGATTCATGTCCCCAGCGTCGCGGTGTTTGCGTAAGGGTTTACACCACTACTCCCAAGAAGCCTAACTCTGCTATGCGAAAAGTAGCCAGGGTAAGACTTACCAACGGAAAGGAAGTAAACGCCTACATTCCCGGAGAAGGTCACAACCTTCAGGAGCACTCTATCGTTTTGATCCGTGGGGGCAGGGTGAAGGATTTACCAGGGGTAAGATATCACATCATTCGTGGTGCATTGGATACCAGCGGTGTGAACGGTCGTAACCAGCGTCGTTCAAAATACGGTACCAAGCGTCCCAAAGCAAAAAAGTAATCCATCATTTGTACGATCCGACTAAAACTCTTCATAGGTCATGAGAAAGTCAAAACCAAAGAAAAGAATATTGCTTCCTGATCCCAGGTTCAACGATGTGCTGGTAACCCGGTTTGTGAACAACCTGATGCTCAATGGGAAGAAGAATCTGGCATACAACATTTTTTATGATGCCATGGACATAGTGTCGGCCAAAACCAAGGAAGACGGCCTGGAGGTTTTCAAAAAAGCCCTTGCCAATGTTACTCCCTCGGTTGAGGTACGCAGCCGCCGTATTGGTGGTGCCACCTTCCAGATCCCTTCGGAGATCCGTCCCGAGCGCAAGATGTCAATCGGCATCAAGCACATGATCAACTTCTCGCGCAAGCGCAATGAAAAAGGCATGGCAGGCAAGCTGGCCGGAGAGATCGTTGCTGCCTACAAAGAAGAAGGTGCTGCCTTTAAAAGAAAAGAAGATACTCACCGTATGGCTGATGCCAACAAGGCATTCTCGCATTTTCGTTTTTAATGATAATTTCCGTTCTGTTATAAATGGCCAGAGACTTAAAATATACACGCAATATAGGCATTATGGCTCATATTGATGCTGGTAAAACCACCACCACTGAGCGCATTTTGTTCTATACTGGCGTGAGCCACCGTCTGGGTGAAACCCATGATGGCTCAGCTACCATGGACTGGATGGTCCAGGAGCAGGAGCGTGGGATTACCATCACCTCAGCCGCTACTACTACTTTCTGGCAATACAACAACCATCAATACAAGGTTAACATCATTGACACCCCCGGTCACGTGGACTTTACCGTTGAGGTAGAGCGAAGCCTCAGGGTCCTTGATGGTGCCATAGGCCTGTTCTGTGCCGTTGGCGGCGTGGAGCCCCAGTCGGAAACCGTCTGGAGGCAGGCCGATAAGTATAAGGTTCCGCGCATCAGCTTCGTCAACAAGATGGACCGGGCTGGTGCCGATTTTTTTGATGTAATCCAGAAAATCAAAGAACGTCTTGGAAAAAATGCTGTTCCCATCCAGATCCCTATCGGAGCCGAGGAGAACTTTCGCGGGGTGGTGGATCTGATCACCAATAAAGCTTTCGAGTGGGAAGAGCAATCATTGGGTACTGTTTTCGTGGAAGTGCCTATCCCGGATGATCTGAAAGATACCGTTGAAGAATACCGCATGAAGCTCATTGAAGGCTGCGCCGAAGAAAATGAAGCCATGCTGGAAAAGTTCATGGAAGATCCCGATTCGATCTCTGCTGAAGAAATGGAGGCCATTATACGTAAGGCTACCATCGAGATGCGTATCACCCCAGTTCTTTGTGGTTCTTCATTTAAGAACAAAGGTGTACAGCACCTGCTTGACGCAGTGATTAAATTCCTTCCTTCGCCCCTTGATATTGAGGCCGTTGAAGGCATGAACCCGAAAAACGACAAGAGCGAACTGCGTCATGCCGATGCTAAGGAGCCCTTTGCTGCTCTTGCATTTAAAATTGCCACCGACCCCTACATGGGGCGTCTTTGTTTTTTCAGGGTCTATAGTGGAACCCTGGAATCAGGGTCATATGTTTTGAATGCCTCTACCGGTAAAAAGGAGCGTATTTCGCGCCTTGTTCAGATGCATGCCAACAAGCAGAACCCCATCGATCGCATTGAAGCGGGCGATATTGGTGCTGCCCTTGGCTTCAAGAGCATTAAAACGGGCGATACCCTCTGCGAGGAGAATCATCCCATATTGCTTGAATCTATGACCTTCCCCGAGCCAGTGATCAGCGTGGCTGTAGAACCCAAGACCCAGGCCGATGTCGATAAACTGAACCTGGCACTGGGCAAGCTTGCCGAGGAAGATCCCACCTTTAAGGTGAAAGTGGATGCCGATAGCGGGCAAACCGTCATTAGTGGCATGGGCGAGTTGCACCTTGACATTCTGATCGATCGCCTGAAGCGTGAATTCAAGGTAGAATGTAATATGGGAGCTCCCCAGGTGGCCTACAAGGAAGCTATTGTGAATACCGTAAATCATCGTGAGGTTTACAAAAAGCAAAGTGGTGGCCGTGGTAAATTCGCAGATATCGTGGTTGAGGTTGGACCTGCCGACGAGGGCGTGGCCGGCCTGCAGTTCATCGATGAGGTGAAGGGTGGAAACATCCCCAGGGAATATATTCCAGCTATTGAAAAAGGATTTAAGGGCGCCATGAGCAATGGTGTTATGGCGGGTTATCCTGTGGATAGCCTGAAGGTTCGCCTGCTGGATGGTTCTTTCCATTCGGTTGACTCCGATTCCCTGTCCTTTGAAATGGCTGCACGTCTTGCTTTTAAAGCAGCCTGCAAAAAAGCCGGTTCTGTTTTGCTGGAACCCATCATGAAGCTCGAGGTGGTAACCCCGGAAGAATACGTGGGCGATGTGGTTGGTGATATCAACCGCCGCCGTGGCCACCTGTCCGGTATCTCATCGCGCAGCAATCTGCAGGTGATCAATGCACAGGTTCCCTTGTCGGAGATGTTCGGGTATGTAACTTCATTGCGTACCCTGACCAGTGGACGTGCCACTTCATCCATGGAGTTCTCTCAATACCAGGAGACCCCAAAAAGCATTTCAGATGAGGTGATCTTTAAATTGTTTGGTACAAAAGATAATCGTTGAATAATAAAACCTTAAACCGTGAGTCAGAGAATCCGCATTAAATTAAAATCGTACGATTTCAACCTGGTGGACAAGTCTGCCGAAAAAATCGTCAAAACGGTGAAGTCAACCGGAGCCGTGGTGAATGGACCCATACCCCTTCCGACCAACAAGAAGATCTTTACAGTATTGCGGTCTACCTTTGTGAACAAAAAATCCAGGGAGCAGTTTCAGCTGTGCTCATACAAAAGACTTCTGGATATTTACTCTTCCTCCTCCAAAACGGTTGACGCGCTGATGAAGCTCGAGCTGCCCAGTGGAGTTGAGGTTGAGATTAAAGTGTAATTCATGTTTAAACTACTATTGCGTAAAGTAAAAAACTCCCAACAATGTCAGGATTAATTGGAAAGAAAATAGGAATGACCAGCATATTTGATGCCTCTGGGAAGAACATCCCATGCACGGTTATAGAAGCTGGCCCTTGTGTTGTTACGCAGATAAGAACTTTGGAGACAGATGGTTATGAGGCCATCCAGCTTGCTTTCGACGAGAAGAAAGAGAAAAGCACCACCAAGGCCTTGCGTGGCCATTTTGCCAAAGCAGGCACAACCCCCAAGAAGTATGTTGCTGAATTCTCCCGTTTCGAGAAGGGACACCAGAAGAAGTTTGGCGATGTACTTACTGTGGATGTGTTTATTGAAGGCGAATTTATTGATGTAGTAGGCATTTCCAAGGGGAAAGGCTTCCAGGGCGTTGTGAAACGTCATGGATTTGGCGGTGTGGGACAAGCGACTCACGGTCAGCACAACCGTCTAAGAGCCCCTGGTTCAGTGGGTGCTTCATCATGGCCCTCGCGCGTATTCAAAGGCATGCGTATGGCAGGCCAGATGGGTGGCAAGAGAGTGAAAATGATCAACTTGAAGATCATGAAGCTTATCCCCGAGAAGAATTTAGTTGTTGTTAAAGGGTCTGTGCCCGGACCTAATGGTTCATATTTAATGCTTGAAAGATGGAGCTAGCAGTATATAACATAGACGGTAGCAAAACCGCCAAGACCGTTGAACTCAATGATGATGTATTTGGCATTGAGCCCAATGACCATGCCATCTACCTGGATGTAAAACAATACCTTGCCAACCAGCGTCAGGGGACTCATAAAGCCAAAACCCGTAATGAGATTGCCGGCAGTACCCGCAAGCTTCGTCGCCAGAAAGGCACCGGGGGAGCCCGTATCGGGGATATTAAATCGCCTGTTCTTCGCGGGGGTGGCCGTATCTTTGGCCCCGTTCCCAGGGATTATTCATTCAAGGTGAATAAAAAAGTAAAACGCCTGGCACGTATGTCGGCCCTGGCTTACAAATCCCGTGACAATTCACTGATGATACTGGAAGATTTCTCCATGAACGAGATCAAAACCAAAAAGTTCCTGGAGATACTGAAAAACTTCAACCTGGACAACAAAAAGTCACTGCTGGTTCTGCCGCAGGTGGATATGAATATTGTGCTTTCCTCGCGCAATATCCCCAAGGCCAAAGTTGCCCTTGCCTCAGATCTGAATACCTACATGATCCTGAATGCCGACCATTTGCTGATCGTGGAAAGCTCTGTTAAAGAGGTTGAAAATAATTTGCTGAAAAAGTAAATAAGTACGGGTTGGAAAAAGATCGACCCTTAAAATTCTAATACACATGGAAGTTTTAATCAAGCCACTGATTACCGAAAAAATGACCGCGGTTACTGAGAAGTACCCCAACCGGTTTGGCTTTGTTGTGGACAAGCGCGCCAACAAAACTCAGATTAAAGTTGCCATTGAGCAGATGTATGATGTGACCGTTGAATCGGTTCATACCATGATCTATCTTGGCAAAAGCAAGATGCGTTATACCAAAACAGGTATCCAGAGCGGGCGCAAAAATTCATTCAAGAAGGCCATTGTTACCCTGGCCGAAGGTCAAACCATTGATTTTTACAGCAATATTTAAGGATAAATGGCATTAAGAAAATTTAAACCAACCACCCCCGGGCAGCGCACCAAGATCATTAGTGCTTTTGAAGAAATAACTGCCTCCACTCCCGAGAAAAGCCTGGTGGTTGGGAAAAACCGCAAGGGAGGCAGGAATAACAGAGGAAAAATGACCATGCGCTATATCGGCGGGGGTCATAAACGGAAACTCCGTATCGTGGACTTCAAACGCGATAAAGACGGGATTCCGGCAACGGTTAAGAGTATCGAGTACGATCCGAACCGTTCGGCACGTATTGCCCTTGTTTTTTATGCTGATGGTGAGAAGCGTTATATCCTTGCACCCAGCGGGCTGCAGGTAGGTCAGACCATCATGTCGGGCAAAACGGCCACTCCCGATATCGGGAATGCAATGTTTCTTAGCGAAGTGCCCCTGGGTACTGTGATTCACAATATAGAGCTGAACCCCGGTCAGGGTGGTAAAATGGCCCGCAGCGCCGGTACCTATGCCCAGCTCACTTCCCGCGAAGGCAAATATGCTATTCTGAAGTTGCCCAGTGGTGAATCCAGAATGGTACTTGTAACCTGCAAGGCCACAGTAGGAGCCGCCTCCAACCCCGACCACATGCATGAGGTATCGGGTAAGGCTGGCCGTAACCGCTGGTTGGGTCGCCGTCCGCGTACCCGTCCTGTAGCAATGAACCCGGTTGACCATCCCATGGGTGGTGGTGAAGGCCGCGCTTCAGGGGGGCACCCGCGCAGCCGCAAAGGTGTTCCGGCTAAAGGTTACAAAACTCGCAGGCCCAAGAAAATGTCTAGCCGCCTGATCATTAAAAAGAAATAAGGATTTGTTAACAGTAAACTTCTGAAAGAGTATGAGCCGTTCATTAAAAAAAGGACCATATATCCACTATAAGCTGGAGAAAAAAGTACTGGCAATGGCTGCCAGTAACAAAAAGTCTGTTATCAAAACCTGGTCAAGGGCTTCGATGATTTCTCCCGAATTCGTGGGTCAAACCATTGCCGTTCATAATGGCAATAAATTCATCCCCGTTTATGTTACCGAAAACATGGTCGGTCATAAGTTGGGTGAATTTGCTCCCACCCGTATTTTCCGCGGGCATTCCGGTAAAAAAGATAAAGGCAAGAAATAAAAAATAAGGTTGTACAATGGGATTAAGAAAACACTTAAGGGCTGAAAGGCTCAAGGAAGAGCGCAAAAGCCTGTATTTTGCCAAACTAAACGACTGCCCCACCTCTCCCAGGAAAATGCGCCTGGTAGCCGATCTGATCCGTGGTAAAGAGGTTGAAAGAGCATTGGGCATTCTTCGCTATATGAAGAAAGATGCCGCTGAAAGCGTTGAGAAACTGCTTAGGTCGGCCATTGCCAACTGGCAGAGCAAAAACGAAGGGGTTCGCCTGGAAGACAGCAACCTTTACGTGAAAAGCATCTTTGTGGATGGGGGCCGCATGCTCAAGAGGCTGCGCCCGGCTCCCCAGGGCCGCGCCCACCGTATCCGTAAAAGGTCAAATCACGTGACCCTTTTTGTTGAAAGTAAAACTAAAAACGAATAACATTTTTTCCTATGGGACAAAAAACAAATCCGATCGGCCTTAGGTTGGGCATCATCAAAGGATGGGACTCCAACTGGTACGGTGGCAGGAAATATGAGAGCAAGCTGATTGAAGATGACAAGATCCGTAAATACCTGAACGCTCGTTTGTCGAAAGCTGGTGTCTCGAAAATTATCATCGAAAGAACCCTGAAGCTTATCACCGTAACTATCAATACAGCCCGCCCGGGTATCATCATTGGAAAAGGTGGCCAGGAAGTTGATAAGTTGAAGGAAGAATTGAAAAAGATCACCCAGAAAGAGGTGCAGATCAACATCAGTGAGATCAAGCGCCCCGAACTGGATGCCTTCCTGGTAGCAAGTACTGTTGCCAAGCAGATTGAAGGCAGGATCTCTTTCCGTCGTGCAGTGAAAACTGCCATTTCCTCTACCATGCGTTTGGGTGCTGAAGGGATCAAAGTAACAGTAAGCGGCCGTGTGGGCGGAGCCGAAATGGCCCGTACCGAAACTTATAAGGAAGGTCGTATTCCCTTGCATACCCTTCGGGCCGATATTGATTACGCATTGGCCGAAGCCCATACCACCTACGGTCGTATCGGGGTAAAGGTATGGATCTGTAAAGGGGAAGTTTATGGCAAACGTGACCTGACTCCCTTTGTTGAGGAGCCTGCAAAAGGCCGTCAGCCTGCACCCAGTGCACCAGGTGGTCGTTTCAAGGGTGGTCGTCGTAAACCCAGGTAGTTTTTGCATTGTTGAAAAGAAAAAAGTTGAATAATGTTACAACCCAAGAAAACTAAATTCAGGAAACAACAAAAAGGCCGCATGAAAGGCAATACCAAGCGCGGTGCCGAGCTGGCCTTTGGTTCCTTTGGTATTAAGACCCTGGAGTCGGTATGGCTTACCGGCCGTCAGATAGAGGCTGCCCGTCAGGCTATCACCCGTTACATGAAGCGTGAAGGTCAGCTGTGGATCCGGGTGTTCCCCGACAAACCTGTTACCAAAAAGCCCGCTGAGGTACGTATGGGTAAAGGGAAGGGTGCTCCCGAGTATTTCGTGGCACGCATCACTCCCGGGCGTATCTTGTTTGAGGCTGAAGGAGTTGCCCTTGATGTGGCAAAGGAAGCCATGCGACTGGGTGCACAGAAATTGCCCGTTGCCACCAAATTCGTGGTACGTCGCGATTTTGTTGAATAATAATGATTTTATTATCAGAAAATAATTTGTAACTTTGCAGCCTTTTTGCAGGGGATCAAACACCAATGCAGCCGTTACCTGTCTGGATAATTTGCCCCTTAAAGCCCTACCCGGGTTGATGCCCGGAGGTCTTGCTGACAAATTTTTTAAATTCACGACAAGATGAAACAGAGTGTAATACGTGAAATGTCAACCAGTGAGCTCAAGGAGCGGTTGGTAGAAGAGAGAAAACAGCTTAGCAAGCTGCGGCTTAACCATGCTGTCTCTCCTCTAGAGAACCCCTTGAAGATCAAGGCATACCGCCGTACGGTAGCCCGCATTCTTACCGAGCTTCACACAAGGGAAAATGAACAAATCATCCAAAAGTAATTTTTGACAATGGAAACCAGAACCCATAGAAAAGAAAGAACGGGCCTTGTTGTTAGCAACAGTATGGACAAGTCCATCGTGGTAACCGTACTGCGCAGGGTAAAGCATCCCAAATACCATAAGTTCGTTAAGAAATCTTCCCGCTTTATGGCTCACGACGAGAAAAATGAGGCCAACCCTGGCGATACGGTTCGTATTATGGAAACCCGTCCCCTGAGCAAGAACAAATGTTGGAGATTAGTTGAAATTATTGAAAGGGCCAAGTAATTATGATACAGCAAGAATCCAGACTATCGGTAGCCGACAACAGCGGAGCAAAAGAAGTACTTTGTATCCGGGTGCTGGGTGGTACCCGCCGCAGATATGCCGGCATTGGTGATAAGATCATTGTCACAGTCAAAGATGCCCTTCCCAGCGGAAACGTAAAAAAGGGGATCGTCTCCAAGGCGGTTGTAGTACGAACCAAAAAGCATGTGCGTCGGGCCGATGGCAGCTACATCCGTTTTGATGATAATGCCGTGGTATTGCTCACCGCCAACGAAGAAATGCGCGGTACACGTATCTTTGGCCCCGTTGCCAGGGAGTTGCGTGAAAAACAATTCATGAAAATCGTTTCATTGGCACCTGAAGTGCTTTAAGCAAAACAAGTGAATACTATGCAAGTCAAATTTCACATAAAAAAAGGGGATACCGTGAAAGTGATTGCCGGCAATGAAAAAGGTGCAGAAGGCAAGGTGCTGGTAATTTATCCCGAGAAACAAAGGGCGCTGGTAGAAGGGGTCAATATGGTATCCAAGCATACCAAACCCAATGCTGCCAACCCTCAGGGTGGGATTGTAAAAAAAGAAGCCCCGCTTCATATTTCCAACCTCATGCTGGTTGACGCTAAAGGCAATGCCTCGCGCATTGGCCGCAAGCTCGATGAGAACAACAAGTTGGTGCGTTATTCTAAAAAGACAGGGGAGGTAATCAAGTAATGAGCTACACACCTAGATTAAAAGAGAAATTCCAGAATGAGATCACTCCTGCCCTGATGAAGGAGTTCTCATACCGCAATGCCAACCAGGTTCCCAGGCTGTTGAAAATCGCCCTGAACCAGGGTGTTGGCGAAGCCATTACCGACAAGAAGATCATGGAGAGTGCCGTGGAAGAAATGACCCTGATAGCAGGGCAAAAAGCTGTTGCCACCAAATCCAAAAAGGATATCTCCAACTTCAAACTGCGCCGTGGAATGCCTATTGGTGCCAGGGTTACCCTTCGCGGGGACCGCATGTACGAGTTCCTTGACAGGCTCATTGCCGTGTCTTTGCCCCGTATCCGCGACTTCAAAGGCATCAATGAAAAAGGCTTCGACGGCAAAGGAAACTTCTCGCTTGGAGTATCCGAGCAGATCATTTTCCCAGAGATCCAGATTGACAAGGTAAGCCGCATCCGTGGTATGGACATCACTTTCGTGACCAGCGCCACTACCGACAAAGAGGCTTTCGCCTTGTTGAAACAATTTGGTATACCTTTTAAAAATCAAAAATAAACTCATTCATAATGGCAAAAGAATCCATCAAAGCCCGGGAGCGCAAAAGAGAAAAAATGGTAGCCAAATATGCTGCCAAACGAGCCGAGCTCATCGCCAAAGGGGATTATGAAGCCCTGCAGAAGCTTCCCAAGAACGCTTCTCCTGTTCGCCTGCATAATCGTTGCAAGCTTACCGGCAGGCCCAAAGGGTACATGCGCCAGTTTGGCATTTCGCGTATCAACTTCCGGGAAATGGCCAATGCAGGCTTGATCCCCGGGGTGACCAAAGCCAGCTGGTAAAGAACTTTTTATCAACATACATTAACATTTTCAAATGAATACCGATCCAATTGCAGATTATCTGACCAGAATAAGGAATGCCGTAAAGGCCAATCATAGGATTGTTGAAATTCCTGCATCGAATCTCAAGAAGGGGATCACACAGATTCTTTTTGACAAGGGCTATATCCTGAACTATAAATTTGAAGATGACGCTAAACCCGGCATCATCAAAATTGCCTTGAAATACCATCCTGTTACCAAGTTATCGGCCATTACCGATATCAAGCGGGTGAGCCGCCCGGGCCTGCGCCAGTATCGCAGCCACGACAGGCTGCCCAGGGTACTGAATGGTCTTGGAATAGCCATTATTTCCACTTCCAAGGGTTTGATCACCGATAAAGAAGCCCGCCAGCTTGGTGTTGGTGGGGAAGTAATTTGTTATGTTAGCTAAAGGAGGGGAAAAATGTCAAGAATAGGAAAATTGCCGATTACTATACCTGGCGGTGTGACTGTTCAGGTATCCGATAATAACGTGGTGACTGTTAAAGGTCCCAAAGGGGAATTAAAACAGGCCCTTGATCCTGATATTACTGTTAATATTGAAAATGGCATCCTTTCGGTAGTGCGCCCCAGCGATCAGAAGCGTCACAAAGCCCTTCACGGGCTTTACCGTGCCTTGATCAACAATATGGTGGTTGGCGTTTCGGAGGGTTACAAAACCATTCAGGAGCTAGTGGGGGTTGGTTATAAGGCCGCTCACCAGGGGCAGATACTGGAGCTCTCCCTGGGCTACTCCCACAATATCTTCTTTGAACTGCCTGATGAGATCAAGCTCAATACCATTACCGAGCGTGGGAAAAACCCTACCATCGAGCTTGAGTCGCACGACAAGCAACTCCTGGGCCAGGTAGCTGCCAAAATCCGCAGCCTGCGCAAGCCTGAACCTTACAAAGGAAAAGGTATCCGCTTTAGAAATGAAGACATTCGCAGAAAAGCAGGTAAGGCTGCTGGTGCCAAGTAATGTATTAACTTTTTAAAATCCCTTATCAGGATGGCAACACATAAGAAACTCAACAGAAGAGACAAAATAAAATACCGTATTCGCAGAAGAATGCGCGGTACAGCCCAGAAACCCCGGCTTTCGGTCTTCAGAAGCAACAAAGCAATTTACGCCCAGCTTATCAATGACCTTGAAGGGGTGACCATTGCAGCCGCATCCACGGTTTCAAAAGAACTGGCCGATAAGAAGCTTACCAAAACCCAAATGGCCCGCGAAGTAGGTAAACTCGTGGCACAAAAAGGCAAAGAAGCCGGTATCGAACTGGTTGTTTTTGACCGGGGGGGGTACTTATATCATGGAAGAGTGAAATCATTGGCTGAAGGTGCCAGGGAAGGTGGCTTAAAATTCTAAACAACTATGACAAACGTAAATATCAAAAAGGTAAAATCGAGCGAGATAGAATTTAAGGACAGGCTCGTGAGCATTCAGCGGGTTACTAAAGTAACCAAAGGAGGTAGAACCTTCAGCTTCTCTGCCATAGTTGTGGTAGGAAATGAAAATGGTGTGGTAGGCTATGGCCTGGGCAAAGCCAAGGAAGTAACCACCGCTATCAGCAAAGGTATTGATGATGCAAAAAAACACCTGATCAAGGTTCCTGTTCATAATGGTACAATTCCTCATAGCCAGAAAGGCAAATACAGCGGTGCCCAGGTACTGATTAAGCCTGCTGCCCATGGAACGGGTGTTATTGCCGGTGGTGCAATGCGTGCTGTTCTGGAAAGCGTGGGTATTACCGACGTTCTGGCCAAGTCACAGGGTTCTTCAAACCCCCACAGTGTGGTGAAAGCTACCATTGACGCTCTTGTCCAGCTCAGGGACCCCTTCACCGTTGCCCAGCAGCGGGGGGTAAGCCTTGATAAAGTTTTTAACGGCTAATATTGTTAATCGGGTTGAAGCAGCCTATGGCTTTTTCAATGTTAAAAATATTTACAGGAATGAAAAAGTATAAAATCGTTCAGGTTAAAAGCAAAATCAAGCGCCCTGAAAACCAGAAGCTTACCCTGTTGGCTTTAGGGGTAAAGAAAATGAACAAGCCAGTGATCGTTACTGCTTCCCCTTCGGTGGAAGGTATGATCAATAAAGTGAGACACCTTCTTCACATAGAAGAAGTAAATGATTAATTTTGTTTTGTTCAATAATTTTTAAATTCGCACGATACAATGGATTTAAGCAATCTTAAACCAGCCAGGGGTTCAGTAAAAAGCAGAAAACGCATCGGAAGGGGTGAAGGCTCCGGAAGAGGAGGTACCTCCACACGCGGGCATAAAGGTGCCAAGTCGCGCTCGGGTTACAGCCGCAAGGCTGGCTTTGAAGGAGGCCAGATGCCTTTGGTTCGCCGGGTGCCCAAGTTTGGGTTCAAAAACCCCAACAGGGTTGAATATAATGCCATCAACCTGGATGTACTGCAACGCCTCTCGGATGAAAAAGGGCTGCAGGCTATCGACTTTAACGTTTTGATGGAAAACGGTCTGGCATCTAAGAATGACCTGGTGAAAGTTCTTGGTAGAGGTACTCTTAGCGCCAAGCTGGAAGTATCCGCTCATGCTTTCTCAGCCTCCGCAATAAAGGCTATCGAAGCCAATGGTGGAGTAGTTAATACCATATAAAACCACGGAATGAAACGATTTATTCAGACCCTTAAGAATATCTACCGCATTGAAGACCTGCGCATCAGGCTCATCAACACCCTGGGTTTTATCCTGATTTACCGTATTGGTTCTTTTGTTGTGCTGCCCGGGGTAGATCCCGGCCAGCTCGAACAGCTTCAGGCTCAAACTTCAGAAGGTCTGCTGGGTCTTTTGAACATGTTCTCGGGTGGTGCATTCTCCAATGCTTCTATCTTTGCATTGGGGATTATGCCATATATCAGTGCCTCCATTGTTATACAGCTACTGACGGTGGCAGTTCCCTATTTCCAACGCTTGCAGAAGGAAGGGGAAAGCGGGCGTAAAAAAATCAACCAGATCACCCGTTATCTGACGGTTTTCATCACCGCAGCACAGGCTCCTGCCTACCTGGCCAACCTGATCGCCCAGCTGCCTGCACAGGCTATTTCACCCTTTGATCCGGCGGCTACCTCCCCCTCCACATTCTTTATGATATCCTCGGTGATCATTCTCATTGCGGGTACCATGTTTGTGATGTGGCTTGGTGAGCGGATTACCGAAAAAGGTATTGGCAACGGGATATCCCTGATCATTATGATTGGTATTATTGCCCAGCTGCCTTTCGCCCTGTTTGGCGAATTTATTGCACGCGTAGAAGAAGGAGGTGGTCTTGTGGTATTCCTTGTTGAGATCGTGATCCTGATGGGTGTGGTTGTTCTTAGTATCCTTCTGGTACAAGGTACCCGCCGTATCCCTGTTCAGTTTGCCAAGCGCATTGTGGGCAACAAGCAGTACGGCGGTGTGCGTCAGTACATTCCCCTGAAGGTGAATGCTGCCGGGGTAATGCCCATTATCTTCGCCCAGGCAATCATGTTCATACCCATTACCCTTGCCGGCTTCGCCGGGGGAGATACCATGAGTGGCTTTGCTGCTACCTTCTCCAACTTTACCGGGTTCTGGTATAACTTTACCTTCGCTACACTGATCATCCTTTTCACCTATTTCTATACTGCCATTACCGTGAATCCCAACCAGATGGCAGAAGATATGAAAAAGAACGGCGGTTTTATTCCCGGAGTGAAACCCGGGAAGCGCACTGCTGAGTTTATCGATAATGTAATGTCGAAGATCACCCTTCCCGGATCCATCTTCCTGGCATTTGTGGCCATTATGCCCGCACTTGTCAGTATGATGGGAGTTACGGGGCCCTTCGCCCAGTTCTTTGGTGGCACTTCGCTGCTGATTCTGGTAGGGGTGGTGCTTGATACCCTGCAGCAGATTGAAAGCCACCTGTTGATGCGTCATTACGACGGGCTCACCAAGTCAGGCCGTATTAAGGGCCGTGCTTCGGGAATGATGGGCATGGCTGGATAAAAACACTGCAGAATGATTGTTCTCAAAACCAGAGAAGAAATTGAATTAATTCGGGAAAGCTCTTTGCTTGTTGCAAAAACTTTGGCAGAAGTGGCAAGTCATATCAGGCCGGGTATTACTACCCAATACCTTGACCAGATAGCCGAAACCTTCATCCGCGACCATGGTGCAATGCCTGGTTTTAAAGGATACCAGGGATTTCCATATACCCTGTGTATCTCGCCCAACCAGATGGTAGTACATGGTTTTCCCTCCGCAAGGGAACTTCAGGAAGGCGATATAGTATCCATTGATTGCGGGGTACTAAAAAATGGTTTTTATGGCGACTCGGCTTACACTTTTGCTGTTGGAGAAATCCATGAATCTCTCAGGCGGCTGTTGAAGGTGACCTATCAATGTTTGCAGATTGGAATATCGCAGGCCATTGCAGGAAACACTCTGGGAGATATATCGGGTAGTATCCAGGAGCACGCCGAAAAAAATGGTTTCTCTGTGGTGAGGGAACTGGTGGGTCACGGCCTGGGAAGAAAATTGCATGAAGCTCCTGAAGTACCTAACTTTGGAAAAAAGGGAAAAGGCATGCAGTTGAAAAAAGGGCTGGTGATTGCCATTGAACCGATGATCAACCTGGGGCAGCGCAATGTAGTACAGGAAAAGGATGGCTGGACCATCCGCACTGCCGACCGCAAAGCATCCGCCCATTATGAACATACGGTGGCTGTTGATGAAAAACAAGCGGATATACTCTCTTCCTTTGAATACATTGAAGAGGCATTATCCAGAAACAAACATAATACCATCATCATCCGATAGAGACAAATGGCAAAACAATCATCAATCCAACAGGACGGAACCGTTCTGGAATCACTGGGTAACGCAATGTTTCGTGTTGAACTGGAAAACGGGCATGTGATCACTGCCCACATATCCGGCAAGATGCGGATGCATTACATCAAAATTCTCCCAGGTGATAAGGTTAAAGTGGAGATGTCTCCCTATGACCTGTCCAAAGGTCGAATTACATTTAGGTACAAGTAAGAAGAAGTTTTACCACTCAAAAAATACCCGAATAATGAAAGTCAGAGCATCGGTTAAAAAAAGAAGCCCCGAGTGCAAAATTGTACGTCGCAAAGGCAGAATTTACGTAATCAACAAGAAAAACCCCAAGTACAAGCAACGTCAGGGATAATTTGAAAATCTACAAAGCAAGAATCATATGGCACGTATAGCTGGAGTTGACATTCCTAGAAATAAAAGAGGTGTAATCAGCCTTACCTACATCTATGGTATAGGCAGAAGCCTTGCCCAGGATATCCTGCAGGAAGCCGGGGTTGACGAAAACCTCAAGGTGGATTCCTGGAATGACGAACAATTGACCAACATCCGCAACATCATCAACGATAAGTATAAAGTTGAAGGTGGTATGCGCTCTGAGGTACAGATGAACATCAAACGCCTGATGGACATCGGCTGTTATCGTGGTATCCGGCATCGTATCGGGCTTCCGTTACGTGGCCAGAAAACCAAAAATAATGCCCGCACCCGTAAGGGGAAGAAGAAAACTGTTGCCAACAAAAAGAAAGCAACCAAGTAATTTTTGTTTTGAATGTTTGAAGTGGGTGCCTTGCGTGCCCCTTGATCAGAAACCTTAAATACATTATGGCAAAAACAACCAAAGGCGCCAGAAGCGCTAAAAAAAGAGTGGTAAAAGTTGACCCTGTCGGACAGGCGCACATCTTTGCTTCTTTTAACAATATCATTATCACCCTGACCAACCAAACGGGCCAGGTTATTTCCTGGTCATCAGCCGGGAAAATGGGCTTCAAAGGCTCCAAGAAAAATACTCCCTATGCCGGGCAAATGGCAGCAGGTGATGCAGCCAAGATTGCATATGATGCCGGCTTACGCAAGGTTAAGGTATTTGTCAAAGGCCCTGGCTCAGGACGGGAATCTGCCATTCGTACCCTTCATGCCTCGGGGCTGGAAGTGGCCGAAATCATGGATATCACTCCGCTGCCTCACAATGGCTGCAGGCCTCCCAAAAGAAGAAGAGTGTAATGAATTATTGTTTTTGAAATTTTGAATCTGAAATAAAATGGCAAGATATTTAGGTCCCAAAACCAAAATCGCCCGTAAATTCGGGGAGCCCATCTTCGGGGCAGACAAAGCTTTTGAAAAGAAAAAGTACCCCCCGGGACAACACGGGCAATCCAAAAAGCGCAAGAAAACTTCCGAATACGGAACTCAGCTTCTTGAAAAACAAAAAGCCAAATATACCTATGGCTTGCTGGAGCGTCAGTTCTCCAATACTTTCAAAAAGGCTGTGAAAAAGAAAGGTATCACGGGTGAGATCCTGCTGCAGTTGCTCGAAAGCCGCCTTGACAATGTGGTCTATCGCCTGGGTATTGCTCCCTCGCGCCGTGCTGCCCGGCAAATCGTTGGCCACCGCCACATCACCGTTAATGGAAATGTGATCAATATCCCCTCATACTCGGTAAAACCTGGTGATGTGGTTGGAGTTCGTGAGAAGTCAAAAAGCCTGGAAGCCATTACCGAATCACTGCATTCAAGAAGCAGTGCTTACTCCTGGCTGGAATGGGAAGCCGATAAAATGAAAGGTAAGTTCCTTAACTATCCTGAAAGGGAAGCAATCCCCGAAAATATTAAAGAACAACTTATCGTGGAGCTTTACTCCAAGTAATCCCAATAGCTTATTTAACCAAAAAATCACATAATGGCAATATTAGCTTTTCAAAAACCGGATAAGGTTATCATGCTTGAATCCGACGATCGTTTCGGAAAATTTGAATTCCGGCCGTTGGAGCCTGGTTATGGTATTACCATTGGCAATGCACTCAGACGGATCTTGCTCTCATCGCTGGAAGGTTTTGCCATTACTTCTGTTAAAATTGAAGGCGTTGATCATGAGTTCTCAACCATCAAAGGTGTGGTGGAGGATGTTACCGAGATCATTCTGAATATCAAACAGGTTCGCTTCAAGCGGCAGGTTGAGGATGTGGAAGGTGAAAAATTCACCCTCACTGTCAGTGGACAGGAGACCCTGAAAGCTGGCGATCTGAATGGTGCCCTGTCGCACTTTCAGGTGCTCAACCCCGAGGTGGTGATCTGCAACATGGAACCTTCGGTGAGCCTTACCATTGAATTCACCATCGAGAAGGGCAGGGGGTATGTACCTGCCGAGGAGAACAAGGGGTTGAACCCTGTCTTTGGGCAGGTAGCCATTGATTCAATCTTTACCCCGGTGAAAAATGTGAAGTTCCTGGTGGAAAACTATCGTGTGGAGCAGAAAACCGACTATGAAAAGTTGCTGCTGGATATCACTACCGATGGTAGCATCTCTCCCAAGGAAGCCCTGAAAGAGGCCGCCAAAATCCTGATTTTGCACTTCATGCTGTTCTCCGATGAGAAGATCACCCTCGATACGGAAGAAAAAGCCTCCAGCGAGGAGTTTGACGAAACTTCCCTGCACATGCGCCAGCTGCTTAAAACCAAACTCGTTGACATGGACTTGTCGGTCAGGGCGCTCAACTGCCTGAAAGCTGCCGATGTTGAAACCCTGGCTGATCTGGTTTCGCTCAATAAGCACGATTTGCTGAAGTTCCGCAATTTTGGAAAAAAATCGCTCACCGAACTCGAGGAGCTGATCAAATCCAAGAACCTGAGCTTTGGCATGAATCTTTCAAAATATAAATTAGATAAGGATTAACTGAAATGAGACACAGAAAGAAAGTAAATCATTTGGGAAGGCAGGCTGCTCACCGCAGAGCCTTGTTATCAAACCTTGCCTCCTCCCTGATTCTTCATAAACGCATCACTACTACGGTTGCCAAAGCAAAAGCCCTGCGTGTCTATGTTGAGCCCCTGATCACCAAGTCGAAGGATGATTCTACCCATTCGCGGCGCGTGGTTTTTGGCTACCTGCAAAACAAACACGCTGTCAGCGAGCTTTTCCGTGAGGTGGCACAGAAAATAGCCGATCGCCCGGGTGGTTACACCAGGATACTGAAAACGGGTTTCCGCAAAGGCGACGGTGCCGATATGTGCTTTATTGAACTGGTTGATTACAACACCAATATGGTTAAAGCTGCTGAAGACACTACCCAGCAGAAGCGCACCCGCAGAGGACGCAGTGGTAAAAAAGAAGGAGCTGCTCCTGAAGCAAAATCAACAGCCCCTGCTGCCATAGCAGAAGAAACTCCTGAACAAGCCCAGGCTGAAAACCCTTCCTCTGAACAACAGGAAAATCCTTCGGCTGAAGATAACAAGCAGGAATAGTTTTTACGTTCTCCATAGAATTAAGGATAAAGTTGCCTTGTCTGCTTTATCCTTTTTTTATTTTAATTTGCTACCTTTGACGGGAAGCTATCGACAGACATTACATTTCAACCATTAAAAATAAATTTTATGAGTGCAATTTTGAACATCCATGCAAGGCAGATCCTCGATTCACGTGGCAATCCCACTGTTGAGGTGGAAGTAATCACCGAAGATGGCGCAATGGGGCGGGCAGCAGTTCCCTCCGGTGCTTCTACCGGTGTACACGAAGCCGTAGAACTGCGTGATGGCGACAAGGTCAATTACCTGGGAAAAGGTGTGCTGAAAGCAGTGAGCAATGTGAACAACACGCTCAATAATGAGCTGAAGGGTTACTATGTGACCGACCAGGCCCTGATTGATAAAACCATGCTTGAAATTGACGGCACCTCCAACAAAAGCAATTTGGGAGCCAATGCCATCCTGGGTGTATCCCTGGCAGTTGCTCATGCTGCTGCCCATGTTACCGGGCAGCCATTGTTCAGGTATGTTGGCGGAGTGAATGCCAACATCCTTCCCATCCCCCTGATGAACATCCTCAATGGTGGCTCCCATGCCGACAACTCCATCGATTTTCAGGAGTTCATGATCATGCCTGTGGGTGCTTCCTCTTTCAGCCATGCCATAAAAATGGGTGCAGAGGTGTTCCATCATCTGAAATCGGTACTGAAGAAAAACAATTACTCAACCAACGTGGGCGACGAAGGTGGGTTTGCTCCCAACCTGAAGTCAAACGAAGAGGCCGTCACACTGATCCTCAAGGCAATTGAAAACGCTGGATACCGCCCCGGTGAGGACATCTACCTGGCTCTTGACCCGGCTGCCAGCGAGTATTTCCTGCCAGAAGAAAATGTTTATCATTTGCACAAATCAACCGGCGACAAGCTTACACCAGCCGAAATGGTTGACTATTGGGCCGACTGGGTCAACAAGTATCCTATTGTTTCTATCGAGGATGGTATGGCTGAGGATGACTGGGACGGCTGGAAGATCATGACCGATAAACTGGGCAGAAAGATCCAGCTGGTAGGCGACGACCTGTTCGTTACCAATGTTGAGCGCCTGTCGCAGGGTATCCAGAAAGCCACTGCCAACTCTATACTGGTGAAGGTAAACCAGATCGGTTCGCTCACCGAAACCATCGAAACTGTTAACCTGGCTTATCGCAACTCCTATACTGCTGTGATGAGTCATCGTTCAGGGGAAACTGAAGATACCACCATCGCCGATCTGGCTGTGGCCCTCAATACCGGGCAGATTAAAACCGGTTCGGCCTGCCGCTCCGAAAGAATTGCCAAGTACAATCAGCTGCTGCGCATCGAAGAAATGCTTGGCGAGACTGCCCGGTACCTTGGCAAGGATTTCAAATTCCTCAAAAAATAACCTCCTGATCAGGTAGCTTTCCCCCTGCTTTGAGGCTTTACTGCCACAAAGCAGGGGTTTTGTTATTCAACAACACCTTCTGATTCTTTGGATTCCAGGGGTTTAATCCCCTAGGCCTGCCCTGTTATAAAATTTTATTAAAACTGTTTTTCTAAATGACATTTTAATATCTTTAGATTAATATATCTTATTATTCACGTTTAAAGCCTGTTACCATGGATGCCAAAATCAATTACCTGTTTTTTATTGTTTTTACTTTTTTACTGGCCTCCTGTGCCACACTCGACAAAGCCGCACTTAGGCAGCTGCAACCTTCCCCCATCCAGGATCTGGCCTTGCAGCCCGCTTTTGATCTTTACGACATACGCCTTGACATTATCAGGCAAAAGGATGCCGGTGATTCAACCGCCATTGAGGAGAACAGGCCTTATCGGACACTTGGTTTTAAACTCGGAAATGGTTTATTTTTTGACCTGAACCGCAATATCTCGCTTTTGGTTCCGGAAATGCTTGGCCTGGAGGGTACCGAAAACTTTTTGATAGAAGAACATAACAGGCGTGGCAGGATTATCAGTGAATATCAGCGCGAGCCTGAGGCATATACAGTGAAAGTTCATGCATTGATACCATGGACCCAAAAAGCCCAGCTTGAATTTTCTGACACCAGCCTGGCCGTGCGACGGGGACTTATGGGAAGATATACCCTCTCCTGGACCGACTCAACCCTGCAACATAAGGGGTTTCTGGAATCAAATACTATTGTGCCTGTTGAAGGTGGCTTTATGATCCCTAAACTGCTTGCAAGGAGGAAATACCTTCAGGATGGCCAGACAATTACCCTGGATAACAGGTATCGGGTGGCCCGGCAGGGGAACACCATCTTTATCAGCCAGAAGTACCTTATCGGAGGATGGCAGCGCAGGCATACGATGGTGAGATCAGAGAATGTGACGTTTGTTTATGACAGATATAAACGCGGCATGAAGATCACTTTGCTTGATGATGAGCTGATTGTTGAACAAAACCGCCGACTTTACAAAAAGTATGTCAATAAGAATTCGTTATAATATCAATTATTTTTATTCCGGGTGTCTCAGCGTCAGAGGCACCCGCTTTTTTTTGAACATTGATTTCGGGATGGTTTTCCATTATTTTATTTAGCCATCGCGTGGATAACATCATTACAATTTCTTAACCATTAATTAACCTAAAATTAATATCTTATTTCATTAGCATGTTCCTGAAGGTTATACTTTTACAGCATAAAAATAATGATCATCATGGAAAGCATTTATTTGTTTTTTGTTGTTGCCCTGATCATCCTGGCGGCCTTCGACCTGGTAGTGGGAGTAGGCAATGATGCTGTTAATTTTCTGAATTCTGCTATCGGATCAAAAGTTGCCTCCTATAAGGTTATCCTTTTTATAGCTGCCCTGGGAGTACTGCTGGGTGCTACCTTTTCAAGCGGCATGATGGAAATTGCCCGAAGCGGGGTGTTCAACCCTGATCAGTTTTCATTCAGCGAGATCATGGTCATCTTCCTGGCAGTTATGATCACCGATATCATTCTGCTTGATTCGTTCAACACTTTTGGGTTACCAACCTCAACTACTGTATCCATTATTTTTGAGCTGCTGGGTGCTGCAGTGGCAGTTGCCCTTTTCAAGATTTATTATACCCCCGACAGTATCCAGTTTCTTGGCAACTACATCAATTCGGCAAGGGCTTTGGGCATCATTTCCGGCATCTTGCTGTCGGTGGTTATTGCCTTCTCGGTAGGTGCCATCGTGCAGTTTCTTTCCAGGTTGCTGTTCACCTTTAACTTCGAGCGAAACATTCCGTATTTTGGGGCCATTTGGGGTAGTATGGCCATTACCTCTATCCTCTACTTCATCATGGTAAAGGGTGCCAGGGGTGCATCCTTCATGACGGCTGAACTTATAAGCTGGATCAATGACAATACCACCTTTATTCTGCTGGGTTGTTTTGTGTTTTGCCTTGTGGTGGGGCAGTTGCTCATCAGCCTGTTGCGGGTAAATATTTTCCGTATCATCGTTCTCATCGGTACTTTTTCCATAGCCATGGCCTTTGCAGGAAACGACCTGGTGAACTTCATCGGGGTTCCCCTTGCAGGTTATGAATCTTTCAGGTTATTTTCGGCCAATCCCGGGCTTGACCACAATACAATGACTATGGAGTCGTTGCTGCTTCCTGTTCAGACTCCTACTTACCTGCTTTTATTGGCAGGTATTATAATGGTCCTTGCTTTATTTTTTTCACGCAAAGCACGTTCAGTTACAGAAACCGAAGTAGACCTTGCCCGGCAGGGAGAAGGCAGTGAGCGTTTTCCCTCTTCTTTGTTTTCAAGAATGCTGGTGCGACAGGCAGTGAGAGCAGGCAAGTTTACCCGCCGGGTCATACCTGATGCTGTAATGGAAAAAATAGATGCCCGATTCGATCAGTCGCTTTACAAGCGCCGCAAGCGCATGCGAAAAGATGATGCTTCCTTTGATCAGCTGCGTGCTTCTGTCAATATGTTCGTAGCCAGTATACTCATTGCCCTGGCTACTTCAATGAAACTTCCCCTTTCCACTACCTATGTTACTTTCATGGTGGCAATGGGGACCTCCCTTAGCGACCAGGCCTGGGGACGCGAAAGCGCTGTTTATCGAATTACCGGGGTAATGACAGTTATCGGGGGCTGGTTCTTTACTGCCTTCACTGCTTTTTCAGGGGCTTTTATCTTCGCCTGGCTGATACGCTGGGGAGGGCTGCCTGCTACCCTCATTGCACTGGCCCTTGCATTCCTTGTAGTGCTACGTACTTATTACCTGCACAAGACCCGCAGCCGCAAACGACTTGAAGAAACCACCCGGCAGCAAAGAAGCTGGAGCGGGCAGCAGGTGCTGGCCGAGTGCCATCAGAATGTTGTTAAAACTATGCAGTCGGTTAATGAACTTTACACCGCAGTTTTACAGGGCTTCATTGCCGAGGACCGCCTGAAGGTGAAAAAGGCTTCCAGGGAGGTTGACAATCTTAACGCCTACACCAAAGAGCTGAAGCGTGATGTATTTTACACCCTGAAGCGCCTGGAGGATGATTCAATAGATACAGGACATTTTTATGTTCAGACACTCGATTACCTGCGCGAAATATCGCACTGCCTGACATTTATTACCGATCCGGTACTGGAACACCTTGAAAATCATCACCCTACCGTGATTGCCCAACAGCAAGCTGCCTTGCTGGAGCTTGACAAGAGTGTCAGCGGGCTGTTCCAGCAAATTGAAGGTATGCTGGAATTTGGTGATTTCAGCCAGTTGGAACAGATCATCAGTCAGCAAAACCTGATTATCGAAGAGCTTGAAAATATCAAAAAACTACAGGTAAAATTCATCAAAGATGAAAAGGTGCATACCCGTAGCAGTATTTTACTTTTCAACTTGCTTGCTGAAACCAAAAACCTGCTGCTGAATACGGTTAACCTGCTGAAGGCTCAGCGCGATTTCCTGTCAGGGGAATAATGCAGCAAACCATTCTTATATTAAGTTTACGTTAACTGGGTGTTAGGGATGGGGATATGTTTATTTTTGCCACATAAAAGTGAAAGTAGTTTCTGATGAGTTTTAGTTTTTTTGATTTTCTGACCCTTTTTGGCTCGTTAAGTCTTTTCCTTTTCGGGATGAAAACCATGAGCGAAGGGATTCAAAAAGTGGCAGGCGAGAAATTGCGTACCATTTTGAATGCAATGACTGCTAACCGGTTTGTGGGGGTACTGACCGGTTTTTTTATTACCACCCTGGTGCAGTCTTCTTCTGCATCCACTGTAATGGTAGTTAGTTTTGTCAACGCAGGGCTTCTTAGCCTGGTTCAATCGGCAGGGGTCATCATGGGCGCCAATATTGGTACCACCACCACTGCCTGGCTGATCTCCCTGCTGGGGTTCAAGCTCAACATCTCGGCTTTGTCCCTGCCCCTGATTGCCATTAGTTTTCCCTTGTTGCTGATGGCCCGTGAACGCATGAACTCAATGGGCGAAACCCTTCTGGGCTTTGCTTTGCTTTTCCTGGGCCTGCAGTTTCTCAAGGATTCAGTTCCTGACCTGCAGGCAAATCCCGAGCTTTTTGCCGCCCTGCAAAACCTTACCGACTACGGTGTTTACAGCACTTTTATTTTCCTGGGGCTGGGTACGGTGCTCACCATTATCCTGCAATCCTCCAGTGCAACCATGGCTCTCACCCTGGTAATGTGCAACTTTGGATGGATTGGTTATGAACACGGGGCTGCTATTGTTCTGGGAGAAAACATCGGTACTACCGTTACTGCCAACCTGGCCGCCCTGGTGGGGAACGTGTTTGCAAAACGTACCGCACTGATACACACCATTTTCAACCTGGTGGGGGTGCTATGGATGCTGATCTTCTTCAGATTCTTTACCAACCAGATAGATCACTACATGGTCCAGGCCGGGATGAATTCCCCCTTTATGGATCCTACAACTGTACCCATCGGGCTTTCCATTTTCCATACAACCTTCAATGTGCTGAACACCATATTGTTCATCGGGTTTATCAAGTACTTTGTGTTAGCCGTTGAATTTATCCTCCCTTCCAAGGGAAAAAAATACGAACGTACCCAGCTTGAATACTTCTCCAGCGGCTTTCTGCACATGGCCGAATTGTCGGTATTCCAGGCCAGAAGAGAGACCTATAAGTTCTGTGAGTTATCTCACCGCATGTTCAATTTTGTACCCGCCATGATCGTGGAGAACGACAAAAAGGAATTCCAGGAGATCTTCCAGAGAGTCAGCAAATACGAGGAGATCACCGACCGGGTGGAAGTAGAAATCACCTCTTTCCTGATAAAGGTCTCCCGCAAACACCTTAGTGGCCCAACGGCAGAAGAACTGCGGCGGCTGCGCCTGGTTTGCAGTGAAGTGGAAAAAATCGGCGACATATGCTATAAGATGGCTTCGGTTCTGGCTGAAAAGAAAAAGGAAAGAATATATTTCACTCCTCCCCAGAGAAGCGAGCTTTTTGAAATGTTCAAGCTGATCAATGAAGGATTCGAGCTGATGCTGGTAAATGTGAGCCTGCCCGAAAACAAGGCCAGGCAAAACATTCCAAAGGCCATGGAGCTGGAAAACAAAATCAATAATTTCCGCGATACCATCCGCGATCTGGTAATCCATGATATTGAGCAGGATCCCTCGCATGTGAAAAGTGCTTTTTATTTCAACAAGCTGATCACCTCCTGCGAAAAAGTAGGAGATACCCTGCTGAACATCAGCGAGGCAATTTCTGGTGTGAATATCGAGTAGTTGAGGACCTAATGATTGAAATGCAGGCTTGCATGTTTTTTGCCTTCAACTTCTTAAAACTTCAATAAATTGCCTTTGGGCCGGAATCTGCCTTTTTAATCATTGTTCCCCGGCTGAAGCCCCATTGAAACCGGCAGCTGCTTTGTGGGCCTTGTATCGGCCTTGTATCGGCCTTGTATCGGAGAGGAGTCAGTTTTTTTTTTGTTGATTTCACTTTATTGCATTAAAAAAAGGGGCCTTGCAGCCCCTTTTTTCTACCCTTATACAATTACAATTGCCTGATCCATCCAGGAAGCACCTGTTCGCGGAACTGTCGCTGAAGTTCAAGCATTTCTTCCATATCCAGCCCTATATAATCCTGTGCTCTTTGCTGGGTTGAGATATCGGGCATATCAATGGGATATTGTGCTCCATGCCTGTGCAGCACAACAGAGAGCATCAGGCTGGCTTCCTGTGTTTTTTGAATGGAAGTACCCAGTATTCTCAGGGCTTCACTGGGAGAATGTATCCCGTAGCCGTTTGCTGCAGCCACATAATCCCAGCGCCATTGTGCATGACGGATGAGTTGAAGAATGGGCATCATTTCCTGTTCATCGGCTCCTGCATCCCAGGCATGTTTGGCTTCAATATGCACCCTGGCAAGATTTTGTTCGGTGATCCTGCGAAGTTCCGAGATCTTGTCCTGGCGTTCGTAAACATCGGCAATGAGCTGCTGCTCACTTTCGCGGTGGCAAACCTGGCAGGCAGAGGACACATACTGAAGGGGGCTGGTAAAATGATGGTTGGTGAATTTTATCCCTCCCTCGCGCATATAAGGGGCATGGCAATCAACACAAGCAACTCCGCGCTTGAAGTGGATACCGGTGCGAAACAATTCGTAGTCGGGGTGCTGGGATTTTATCATGGGAGCCCGGCTTAGCGCGTGAACCCAGTCAACATGCTGAACCCGGTCAAAATATTGCTCCATATCCTCGGCCAGCAAACCATCGTCCCAGGGGAAAGTCAGGTAGCGGCCTTCACCCCTGAAATAATATTCCACATGGCATTGTGCACAAACCAGGGATCGCATTTCCTGGTGGGTAGCATCGTTGATGTCGATGCCCATGCGCTGGAAGGCTTCCACAAGGGCAGGCCGGGTAATGCGAAGGTTCATGGTGCGCGGGTCGTGGCAATCCTGGCATCCGATGGGGTTTTGAATTTCCGGGCCCAGGTCCTGCAGGGTGGAAGCGTAAAACTCGGCGATCCCGATCTGGTTCATCACCCTGGGTACATCGGTGCTTTTACATGTCCAGCAGGTTCCCGGTTGGGGGACCTGGATACGGAAGGACTGCTGTACGTCCTGCACCGAATAATAATGACCCCGGCCCTGGTTATAGCCTTTGGCAAAGGCATAACCTGCCCACATGACTACCAGCTCGGGATATTGCTCCAGGTAGTTGATGCGCGCAGAACCTGCATATTTGCTGCGAAAGGTGGTGTCAAGGGTATTCAGGTAAGTCTGGTATTGGCGTGGGAAGTTTGCACCCCAAACTTCATTACGGGGCTCAATATCGGGAATGGGATGCATCATCTGGAAATAAAGCTGAGCCTCGCTGCGCCGTTCAACAATAGAGGCTGCAAATAACCCGATAATGAAAACCACGATCAGGGTGACAAAAAAAAGTACCCAGTTTACCCATGGTTTTCGTTTTGTATGCTCCTGGTTCATAATAGGTGTTTTTTTTAAGGTTTTATTTATTGTTGTTCAAGAGATCATTGCTGTGGGATCAGTACTCTTGGGGAGCGGTCGGGGCGACCCAGCAGTCCTTCCAGCCACTGGGGAACAACCGATGGAAGCCGTTCCACAAGGGAGTGGGGTGTTGCAGCAAGGCTGCGTACCATTCCATGAGGAGTTTCGCGATGACATTCCCAGCAGTATTTTCCCTGGTTTTTTTCGGCCGCGCGACGATCGACAGTAACCAGGCTGGTCATATCTACCAGGTGGATATGGCAGCGGATGCAGTTCTCCTGTACAACTGCCCTGCCCCGCTCCTTGATGGTGATCACCTGGGGCTCCCAACGGAAGGTGAAGTACGTGCTGTGGCTCAGGCCATCGCGCGCCTTGACCGCATAATGACGAACAAAATTGTCCTGCGGAATATGACAATCGGTGCAACCTGCCCGGTTGTGGTGGCTGTCGTTCGACCAGGATGCGTAATGCGGGTACATTACATGGCAGTTGATGCAGGTTTCAGGATCTTCCGAAAGATAAGAAGGGGCATTGGAAACATGGATGACCAGTAGCAAGATTCCTGCTAAAATGCCCGAGAGAATGATCACGGTGAACCGCCAGTTGGCAGGGGGAATCAAAAAGTGAATGAATCTTTTTATGGCATTCATAGGCAATCAGCTGGTTTTTTGGGAAAAGAAGTACATAAATGTAGATATAAAATGCAGCTTGTGCAAATAAAAACAAATGATCCACGCAATTTTTGTTTAGATCAATTAAAGTATAAGTCATAGATAAGCCAATGGCAAGGTATTAACTGCCTGCTGATGAATTGTTAATTTTCAAGAATTTTATTATTAAATCCATCAGAATTCATAAATTTGTCCGGCATCCTGAAATGAATACCAAATGGTGTTTTTCGATAAGTTTATATTGTTTTTTTTAAGATGAATATCATTAAAGCCCTACCAGGTATTATCTGTCTGATTACTATTTCCTTTATTTTGAGGGCTGAAAGGCAGCCGGATTCATTCGAGTCGAAGCTCCTGATGGAGATCATTTCCGATCCCCAGGCTTCTGATTCTGTTAGAATAAACGCCTATCTTGATCTTGCCTGGGAACTGAAGTCCAGCCAGCCAGGTGTAGCCATGCAAAATGCCCAGAAAGGCATTGATTTGGCGGAAGCATTGAAAGAGGAAAGTCTTTTAGCCAAAGGCCTGGCAATTATGGGGGTTATTTACAGGCAAAATGGCAATTTTCCAGTTGCCATGGATTACCAGCATGAGGCATATTCTATTTACAGCCGCCTGAATGATGGCCTGGGCCAGGCACGTACTCTGGGAAATATGGGATTGATATTTTTCAACCAGGGGCAGTATGAAAAGGCTTTGGATTATTTTTTCCAGGCGGTTCGCCTTCACGAGAAACAAAACAACCTGGAGGGTATTGCCCCGGTATTGAATAATATCGGCAGGGCTTACCAGTACCAGAAGAATTACAAGCTTGCAGAGGCTTATCATTTGCGGTCACTGAATATCAAAAAGGAGCTGAATGATCAGAAAGGCATTTCTTATTCTTTGAATAGCCTGGGGGCCATCAGCATAGAGGCAGGCAATTATGAATTAGCCCTGGAATATTATAAGCAGGCTCTGGCAATCCGTGAAAACCTTCCGGATCTTCGCGAACTGGCCAGCTCTCTGAGGGAAACCGGGCAGTTATACCTTTTGATGGATAGCCTGGATCGATCGGCAACCTACCTTCAGCGGGCCATCCGGATCTACACCCAGCTGGGTGATCAGTGGGGTGTTGCCCAAAGCAACAACTACCTGGCCGAAGCCTATATTCGGCGCGGAAATCTTAACCGGGGGCAGCAACTGCTGGAAAATAGCCTGGAAACCTCCCGCCGCATGGGCCTGGCACCTTTAACCATGGAAAATTACAGGGCCCTGGCTTCCCTTGCCGTAAAACGCAATAACTACAGGGAGGCCTACAACCTGCAGGAGAAGTTAATCCGCATGCGCGACAGCGTTGCCCAGCACGAGAGCCAGCGCCGGGTTGGGGAACTGCAGATGATGTACGAACACGAGCGTAAGGAACAGGAGGAGAGGCTGCGACTTAAAAATGAAGAAATATACTCCCTGAATTTTGAAAAGCAACGCATCCAGATGAATTTTCTCCTGGGAGGGGTGATCCTGGTGCTGGCATTGTTGTTTTTGCTCTATAATCGTTACCTTGCAATTACACATACAAACAAGAAACTCGAAAAGCAAAAAAACGAGATATCTGAAACCAACCAAAAGCTGCTGCTGCTGAACAAAAACCTGATGGAGCAAAAGCAAAAGGTTGAAGAGCTGAATCAGAAACTTAACGAGGCAAACCATAAGCTGCTGGAATCCGAAAAACACCTGATCAATACCAACAGGACTAAAGATAAATTTTTCTCGATCATCTCCCACGACCTGCGTAATCCTTTCGCCTCTATTGTGAGCTTTTCGAGGATCCTTAAGCGGGAGATACACGAACTTACCAAGGATGAGCTGCGCGAGCTGGCCCTTGAACTGGATAAGTCGGTGCTGAAGATCAATAACCTGCTGGAGAACCTGCTGCAATGGTCAAGGGCGCAAACCGGCAAAATAAACTACCACCCCGAATATATTGCCCTGAAAGCCATCGTGCTGGAGAATATCAACCTGTTTTCGGGAAATGCCCGGGAAAAAAATATTGAAATTCTGGACCTGATTGATGAAGACCTGGTGGTGTTTGCCGATATGAACATGACCCACACGGTGGTGCGAAATCTCCTGTCGAATGCCCTGAAGTACACCAATCCAGGGGGGAAAATTGAACTCAATTCCATGATGGAAGAAAACCAGGTTGTGATTTCGGTGGCCGACAACGGTGTGGGAATCAGTGAGGAAAATATTGCCAAGCTGTTCCGGGTAGATACCCTTCACACCACTTTCGGCACAGGCGATGAAAAGGGAAGTGGGCTTGGATTGCTGCTTTGCAAAGAATTTATTGAAAAGCAGGGGGGAGAGATATCCCTTGAAAGCACCGAGGGAGAGGGCACTGTTTTCAGGTTTTCACTGCCTCTTGAAAACCCCCTGTAAAAAAAACCGGACCATTTCATGAGCTTAAGGGCAAAACAATCCCGGCTAATGCCTTGAACTGGGCCCATATAGCCATTATTGGGGAGAAAGCGACGATTAAAACGCAAAAACCCCTCGCAGCTCAAAAAATAATCGTATATTTGCACTCCCAAATTGCAAACCTGCGGATGTGGCGTAATTGGTAGCCGCGCCAGACTTAGGATCTGGTGCCGAGAGGCGTGGGGGTTCGAGTCCCTTCATCCGCACCAGGCTTAAATGCATGAATCATTTATAACCCCGTAATAGACGCTCAAAGTGAATTGTCTGGCGGGGTTGTTTTTTATTCATAAAAAGCATTTTACAGATTTTATTTACAGGCGGAAATGTTCAAACGTTTAAACTTCATTTTATGAATATCGTACAGGAAAACAAAGGTCAGCTGGAAGCTGTGCTGAAAGTTCAGATCAATCAGGAAGATTACCAGGATAAGGTAGCTGGTGAATTGAAAAACATCCAGCGAAAAGCCAATATGCCAGGTTTCCGCCCGGGCAAGGTCCCCTTTGGAATGATACAGAAAATGTACGGCAAAAGTGTTTTGGCCGAGGAGGTAAATAAGGTGATGGTGGATGCCGTATACAAATATATCCAGGACAATAAGCTCAATATCCTGGGAAATCCCTTACCCGACAGGGAACAGGCTGAAAACCTTGACTGGGACACACAGAAAGAATTCGAGTTTCATTACCTGATTGGTTTGGCACCCGAAATCAATTTCAACCTCTCGGAAGAAATTGAAGTGGATTATTACAAAGTTACTCCCGACGATACCATTGTTGACAATTACCTGAAGGATCTTGGCCGCCGTTACGGAAAAATGACCAACCCCGGAACTTCTGAAAAGGAAGATGTTCTTTTGGGTCTTTTCGAGGAGATGCAGTCAGAAGAAGAAGTAAAACCTGAAGGACATTCGCACCGCTCCAATGTTTATATCCAGTATGTAAAGGATGAAGCGGTTCGTGAAAAACTTATCGGACGCAAATCGGGCGAACAAGTAGTTTTCGATGTTTTAAAAGCTGTTGAATCCGAAGCTGAGGCTGCCAACATGATTGGGGTGAAAAAGGAGGAACTGGGCAACTACAGTCCTTTGTTTCGCTTTACGCTCGAGAGTATTTCCAGGGTTGAACCTGCTGCCATGGATGTTGAATTTTTCGAAAAAGTAGCCCCCGGAAAAGAAATTACCACCGAAGAAGCACTTCGTGAATTCATGCGCGATCAGATCTCCCAGCAGTACCAGGTTGATTCAGACAAGCACTTCAGAAATGAAGTCATTAAAAAACTTGTTGAAATGGTAGATATCCCCCTGCCGGAGGATTTCCTCAAGAGGTGGTTGCTTGAATCGGACAAGGAAGGCGTTACTCCTGAAATGGTGGAAGGTGAATTTGATAAGTTCAAGGATTCATTTCGCTGGCAGCTCCTGGAAAACCATCTGCTGAAAGAGAACGAAGTAAAAGTGGAGCCCGCTGAGGTGAAATCACACCTGGCGGATTTCTTCCGCAACCAGATGCGTCAGTACGGGCAGGAAAACCTGGAAGACAGTATGATTGAGGAGTTCGTAAACAATGTGACCAAAAACCAGGAAGAAGTGAAGAAGGTTTACGATCATTTGTTCGACGTAAAGATGCTTGAACTGTTCAAAACGAAATTAAAACTCAACCAGATTGAGATTGGCTTCAATGAATTTGTTAAATTAGTAACTGAAAAATACCAGGCCGATCAGGTGGGGCCTTAATTGCCCCTAGTACTGAACCGGGGGAAGGTATAGGTTGTTAAAAAAGCAGCCAGGTTTTCAGGTAATACATTGATTTTGACAAACTAAATTTAGCCGGATGAAAAATAAAGATGAATTTACCAAGTTTGCCACGCGGCATTTGGGGATCAGTAGTTTAACCCTTCATAACTACACCTCGGTGTACGGCAATTACATCAGCCCGACCATTATCGAGGAGCGGCAGCTGAATATTGCAACCATGGATGTTTTCAGCCGTCTGATGATGGACCGCATCATTTTTCTGGGGGTTCCTATCAATGATTACGTGGCCAATATTATCCAGGCGCAGCTTTTATTCCTGGAATCGGTAGATGCCAAAAAAGACATCCAGATCTATCTGAATACCCCGGGTGGTTCGGTGTATGCTGGCCTTGGTATCTACGATACCATGCGGTATATCGCTCCCGATGTGGCAACAATTTGTACAGGTATTGCTGCTTCAATGGGTGCTGTGCTCCTGTGCGCAGGAACCGAGGGCAAACGAACCGCCCTGAAGCATAGCCGGGTGCTGATACACCAGCCAATGGGAGGAGCCGAAGGACAAGCCTCGGACATTGAAATCACAGCCCGCGAGATCCAGAAACTCAAAAAGGAACTCTACGAGATCATCGCTTTCCATACAAAACAGGATTACGAAAAGATATGGAAAGATTCGGACCGTGATTACTGGATGAAAGCCGAGGAAGCAAAAGAATATGGAATGATCGACGAGGTACTCATTTCACATAAAAAATAATCTGCAGGTCGTCACTGATGTACTGCATCAATTTATATTATGACTAAAGACACCCGTAAATGCTCCTTTTGTGGCCGTGAAAGCCATAACGTGGAAATGTTGATCTCCGGGGTGGGAGCACACATTTGTGAACGTTGTGTGGAACAGGCCGGGGTGATTGTAGCGGAAGAAAAAGCAGCTAAGGGTAAGGAAAACATCCCTTCCTTCAAATTGCTGAAACCAGCCGAGATCAAAAAGCATCTTGATGAATATGTTATAGGTCAGGATGATGCCAAAGTGGTGCTGTCGGTGGCTGTTTACAATCACTATAAGCGTATTGCCCAGGAAAGCCATAAAGGGGGCAAGAATGATGTTGAGATTGAAAAATCAAATATCATCCTGGTGGGTGAAACCGGCACAGGCAAGACATTATTGGCCCGTACCATAGCCCGGATGCTGCAGGTTCCTTTTTGTATAGCCGATGCCACTGTGCTTACCGAAGCAGGGTATGTAGGTGAAGATGTGGAAAGCATCCTGGCCCGGCTGTTGCAGGTGGCTGATTACGATGTGGCTGCTGCCGAGCGGGGTATTGTTTTCATTGATGAGGTGGATAAAATAGCCCGTAAAGCCGATAACCCATCCATCACACGGGATGTATCGGGTGAAGGGGTGCAGCAGGCGCTTTTGAAGATACTGGAAGGCTCGATGGTGAATGTCCCCCCCCAGGGAGGACGAAAACATCCCGAGCAGAAAATGATACAGGTTAACACCCAAAATATCTTGTTTATTTGTGGAGGAGCCTTTGATGGGATTGAAAAAAAGATCGCTTCCAGGGTTCATGCCAATGCCATTGGATACGGTGCCAGCAAGACCGAGCGGATTGACCGGGAGAATATTCTTCAGTACATTGCCCCCCAGGATCTTAAAAGCTTCGGACTGATCCCCGAGCTGGTAGGACGCCTGCCGGTTCTTTCCTACCTGAATCCTTTGGATCGGGATGTTTTGCGGCAGATACTCACCGAGCCAAAAAATTCGCTGATCAAACAATATATCCGGCTGTTCGAGATGGACGGCATTACCCTGGATATTGATCCTCAGGTGCTGGATTATGTGGTTGATAAAGCCGTGGAATTCAAGCTGGGTGCCCGCGGGCTTCGTTCAATCTGCGAGCTGATCATGCGCGATGCCATGTTTGAGACTCCTTCGGCCTCCCCAAAACAGAAAGTATTCAAGCTTACCCTGGAATATGCCCAAAAACGTCTTGATAAATCCAGAATGGATCATCTTAGGGTGGCTTAACTTTTTGTGATCTCGGAAATTTTTCATACCTTTTAGCGTTTGTTTCTATAACAAGCGCTTTTTTAATTCGTGTAATATCCAGGCAAAAAAGTATGCCAGGCTTAATAAAATACTTAGTTTTTTTGCTGATTACGGTAATTGCTGCAACTGCATTTTCCCAGGAACCGCCTGCAGGCAAGATCATTCGCGCCACAGTTGTGGAGGGAGATACCATCCCGGTTGTTGAGTTGCCTGCTGTAGATTTTTTGGCTCCCAGGGCCTTCAAAAACCGTTTTGAGCAATACCGTTACAACCGCCTGGTGCACAACGTCAAACGGGTTTATCCTTATGCCCGCCTGGCGGGGGCCAAATTTGAGGAGTACAGCCAGATGCTGAGCAAGATTGAAAAAGAATCTCATCGCCGGCAGGCCATGAAACAGGCAGAGTATGAGCTGCGTGTGCAGTTTGAGGATGAACTGAAACGGCTTACATTTACCCAGGGACTGATACTGCTTAAACTCGTTGACCGTGAAACCAGCCACACCTCCTACGATCTGGTAAAGGAATTCCGAGGAAATGTGTCGGCTGTGTTCTGGCAATCATTTGGCAGGCTGTTTGGATTCAATCTGCGTACCCAGTACGACCCCACAGGAGAAGACCAGATGATTGAGGAAATTATCCGTCTTATTGAAGCCGGAGTGATCTGATTTCTTTATTTCCCTCTGCCCTCGATGATAATCAGGATGGTATAGATCATGATCTTGAAATCTACTGCCAGAGACATGTTTTCAAGGTAAAGCAGATCATATCTTAGTCTTTCGATCATTTGATTCACGTTTTCGGCATATCCATATTTAACCTGGCCCCAGCTGGTAAGCCCGGGTTTGATTTTATGAAGCAGCAGGTAATGGGGAGCCTTTTTGACGATCTGATCAATATAGAACTGGCGTTCAGGCCGTGGCCCTACCAATGACATGTTTCCCAGGAAGACATTTAAGAATTGGGGAATCTCATCCAATCGGATCTTTCGCATAAACCTGCCAAAAGGGGTAATGCGCGGATCATTCATGCAGGATAACTGGGGCCCGTTGGGTTCAGCATCCACATACATCGAACGAAACTTGTGCATGGTAAAAGGCTTGGCATTAAGCCCTATACGCTCGTGGGCATAAAATACGGGTCCTTTGGAAGTGATTTTTATTATTATTGCTGAGGCAATGAACACGGGCAACAACAAAATCATCCCTGCAAGGGATATCACAATGTCAATCATGCGTTTTATTGCCTTCTGCCAGGTGGGCAGCAGGCCGGGCTGAATTTGTATCAGGGGGGTTCCGAAAATGGAGGTCATTTTCACCGCACCCAGCAATATGTCTTGCATCCCGGGAATAATCTTGATGATCACATCGGTTTGATACAATTCCGTGAGAATGCGGTTCAGGTTTTTATGCTCGCGGGGCTCAATGGCGATGATGGCCTCTTCCACCTGGTGCTGGTGGATGATCTGCTTCAGATCGTTCAGCAAGCCCAGCGGGGGTAAATACTCCTCCAGGGGGTATTGGTCGCAGGAATTCACAGGAACAAAACCGATGAATTTATTACCGGCCGACTTTTTCTGGCTCTCGAGCTCAAAATAGATTTGCCTGGCTTTTTTCTGACTGCCGATAATGATGGTTTTAAATCCAATGATGCGGTTGCGGATCTTATATGAAATAACAGACGATAATATCAGCCTGAAGGTGATGGTAAAGGAAAAGTGCAGCATGAAAAGCACCAGGAACGATTGATAGTACTCCCTGCTGCTGGTTGACTCCTCCTGGTCGAGCAGTACCACGAAGAAAATTACCAGCACCCCCAGCAGGGAAAGAAAAAGGGTCTGCCCCAGGGTGCCAATCCTTGAGGCACGTAAGGGAGCTTTATAGGTTCCACTTAAATAATAAAGTAATAACCAGAACAGGGGTATCAGAATCAGGCCTGCCAGCAGATTCTGATCGATAAATATCTGCTGGCTGAAAGGATGAAATCCATAGCCGTTGGCTTTGCGGAAAAAGACAAAAAACAACCAGGCCAGACAGGCAGCCAGGAAATCCAATACAACATACCTAATGACTTGAATATTATGTAGCTTTCTGTCCATGCAATCGTTTTTCGCTCAAACGCGATCCAAAATGATATTCACCCAATGGGGTATCATTGCCTGAACCTGTTGGTAACAGATACAACATAACGCCGGCATTTACAACATATTGTCATGAACTGCTGACGTGTAGCTGCGTTTTGATAAAATTAGTTAAAAAGGGAATAACAATCGCTTAACGATCATCCGATTACTTTATGATTAAAGTCTAATTTGTCCATGATCTGGTAAGCGAGCTCCAGGGAGTGGTATCCATCCTGTATGGTAACCATGGGTTCGGTATTGTTTTCAATGGATTCCAGGAAAGTTTCCAGTTCTGTCATGATGGCATTCAGGGGTTTAACCACCGGCCTCTGGGCCCATATCTGTTTTTTTCCTTTTCCGGGGCCCAGGTCAAGCACCATGGCCAGGGCATCGGGGTGGCCATCAACATCTTTCATGCGCATGATCTCGGCTTCTTTTTCCAGGAAATCTACTACGATGTACCCATCTTTCTGGAAAAATCTTGATTTGCGCATGTTCTTCATCGATATACGGCTAGCAGTTAGGTTGGCCACGCATCCGTTGTTGAATTCCAGGCGGGCATTGGCAATGTCGGGGGTGTCGGATACAACGGCTACTCCGCTTGCCGAGATCTTACGCACGGGGGATTTTACAACGCTTAAAATGATGTCCAGGTCGTGGATCATCAGGTCAAGGATCACCGGGACATCCGTGCCCCTGGGGTTGAACTGTGCCAGGCGGTGGGTTTCGATAAACATGGGGTTGTCGAAATGCGGGCGGGCTGCGATAAAGGCCGGGTTGAAACGCTCAACATGACCCACCTGCACCTTTACATTGGCCTCCTGGGCCAGCTCCATGAGCTTGCGGGCCTCCGAGAGGGTAGTGGTCAGCGGCTTTTCGATGAATACATGCCGGGCGGCACGCAAAGCTCGGCTGGCGCAATCAAAATGTGATACAGTAGGTGTTACAATGTCTACTATCTGGCAGGCCTCTATCAATGCCTCAGCACTCTCAAATCGGGGAATACCAAATTTTTCAACAACTCCCGCAGCATTTTCATGATCAGGATCATAAAATCCTACCAGATCAAATCTGCGCGACTCAATGATGCATTTTATATGTATCTTCCCCAAATGACCCGCACCCAGTACACCTATCTTCTTCATATTGTATGCTTTATTTTTATTGGATGATGAATGGCTTTTTACAAAAGTAAAATTTTTTAGTACTGTTTATAATGATTATTTTCGTATTAATATTTAAAAGCTTCCCAAAGTTTCTTTTGCCCTTAACCGATGAATGACACTTACCGCCATAAAGGCCTGCGCAAGCAGCTTGCTAAGGAAGTACAAGCCAAAGGCATACAGGATGAACGTATCATCCAGGCCATTGAAAAAATACCCCGGCACTTCTTCCTGGATTCCTCCTTTATGGAATTTGCTTACCAGGATAAACCCTTCCCCATTGGTTCTGGGCAAACCATTAGCCAGCCTTTCACAGTGGCCTTCCAAACCGAACTGCTGGAGGTGAAAAAAGGGGAGAAGGTACTGGAAATAGGAACCGGTAGCGGATACCAGGCTTGCATATTGCTGGAACTTGGTGCCAGGGTTTTCAGCATTGAACGTCACCGGGATTTGCACATAAAAACCGCTGCCCTGCTCAAAAAAATCAATTATCATCCCAGGCTCTTTTATGGCGACGGCTATTTAGGACTTCCTGCCTTTGCTCCCTTCGATAAAATTCTGGTAACGGCGGCTGCCCCGCAAGTGCCTGATGCCCTGCTGCAGCAATTGAAAATTGGCGGTATACTGGTTATCCCCGTGGGGCCTGATGCTTCACAAGTGATGATGAAAATTGTAAAAATTGCAGAAGGACAATACCAGCAAACCGAATACGGGCAATTCCGCTTTGTACCCATGCTTAGTCAAAAAGCACGATAATAAAAACATTTATATTTCTTATCCTGGACTCAAAATAAATCTATATTTTTACGTTCTTTATTAACCATTTGATTTCTTTAGGCGTATTTTATTCCTGGCTCAGCTATGCGACAACTGGAAGAGTTAAGACGTTTTTTTACACCCGTGCCCGGAATGGAGGTGTTGGTTTCATTCCAGGGTTGTTTTTCACAAGATCTGGTAGTATCGCTCGGGGAGCTGATCAGGGAAGAGATCGGGAGAAGTTATTCACCCCTGATGGTCAACAAGGTATTTGGCATTTATGTGGAGATGGCCCAAAATATAATGTATTACAGCCTGGAAAGAAAAAATGGTAGTCCTGATTTGCAGCCAGGCAAAGGAAACCTGATACTGGCCCGGCTGCCCCAGAAACTTCTTCTTGTTACCTCCAATCTGGTTTCCACCGAGGGTATGTCGGAGCTAACCAGGCGTTTCAAGGAGATCAACCAGATGAGCCAGGAAGAAATAAAAAACATTTACCTCATCAAGGGCCGCAGGCTTTTTGGGAAAGATTCGGCAGGTGCAGGCCTAGGGCTTCTGGAAATAGCCAGGCGTTCTGAAAATCCCCTAAGTTGCGGCTTTCTTCCCGAGGGCAAAGGAAAGGTGAGATTCTTCTTCCGTGTGTTGATTGCGGTTTGATCAAAACCGGGGGGTTCGGTCCAGGGCATCGCGCAATCCATTGCCTGCCAGCATGAATGCCAGCACCATCATCATGATGGATATCCCGGGAAGAAATGCCAGAAATCCCTTATCCAGAATGATAAACCCGTAGTGTTCGCGGATCATGGTACCCCAGGAAGGCATGGGTGGTTGTACTCCGATACCCAGGAAGCTTAAGCCTGCCTCTATCAGTATAGCTGAAGCAAAATTGGCAGCCGATATCACGATCACTGCACCCATGATATTGGGTAATATATGCCGGGAAATGATCCTGAAATGACCCAATCCAAGAGCCCTTGCTGATTCAACAAACTCCTTCTCGCGAAGGCTGATCACCTGCCCGCGAACTATGCGTGCTACCTCCACCCACATGGTCAGGCCAACGGCAAGAAATACCTGCCAGAATCCCTTTCCAATGGCAAAAGTAATGGCAATCACCAGCAACAGGGTAGGCACCGACCAGATCACGTTGATCAGCCATACGATCATGTCGTCGAGCCTGCCCCGGAAATAGCCAGCCAGGCTTCCCAGCGACAAGCCGATGAGCAGAGAAATAAATACAGCAATAAAGCCTACCGACAGGGAAACCCTGGTACCAATGATCAGCTGGCTGAGCATGTCGCGCCCGAAACGGTCCGTGCCCAGAAGATACAGGCGCGTTTCAATGTGTTCGCTTTCTACCTTCCTGCGCAGTTCATCGATATCTGCAGTATGCTCATTGCCATGAATGTCGCTGAAAATCAAAATGTTATCCTGAGGCTGCCGGATCTCTGCGCTGGTATCCAAAGCATACACCACGTCTGCCAGCTCCCGCCGCCCCTCCGGACCCGGGTACTCAGGATCACCCGAATAAATCTGATAATAAAGAAAACGATCCTCAAACCAGTAATTATGAACAGGGATGCTGGCATGGGTCATGGGGGTGCCGGAGATCATCCTGCGGAAAAATCCGGGAGTTTCAATCAGGGCATTCTTCCTTGCCTGTATCAGCATGATCCGCGTTGCGGGCGGATGGGCAGCAACCTCCAGCTGCTGGTGGTTGGCAAAAGGGCTGGAATCCGGGGTGATCACATAACCCAGGGTAGCTGCCAGTGCCGATAACATAATGAAAACCAACCCGGCCATGGCTGTTGAATTACTCCGGAAACGACGCCAGGCCAGATAGCTTAAGGAACCTTGTATATTTTTTATTTTTCGCGTGATCAATGCAACAGGATTTTAAGCCACAAATGTAAGAACAAAATCCAAGGTATGCTGTTAATAGTAACCTATATGAATGGGATTTGTCCGGTTGATTTGTGAAGAAAATTTAAGAGATTTTATAAAAAAAAGGACTTATTTTTGTTCATACAATAATCCAAAATTCAAATTATGAGGTTTTCATTTTTAATAATTCTCTTCCTTGTCCCATTTTTTGTTGCTACCCATGCGCAGGCACAGGAAAAAAAGATCAACTGGGTAAGTATCGAGGAGGCCCAGGAGCTTGTAAAAGCCAATCCAAAGAAAATCTTCATGGATATTTATACCGACTGGTGCGGCTGGTGCAAGCGTATGGATGCCACCACCTTTACCCACCCTGTGATTGTGGATTATATCAATGAGAATTTTTATGCCGTGAAGCTTAACGCCGAACAAAAGGAGCCTATTGTTTTCCGGGGCAATAAATACGTGAACGAGAACCCTGGCCCGCGCCGTGCACATAGTTTTGCAGTGGCCGTGCTGCAGGGAAGAATGGGATATCCTTCAGTGGCATTCTTTGACGAAAACCTGGACCTGATACATGCCCTTCCAGGCTTCAGGCCTCCGGAAACAATGGAACCCGTTCTTGTATTTTTCAACGAGGAGATCTACAACCATACACCTGACCTGGATAAATTCATTGAAGAGTTTGAAGGAAAGGTAAAAAAATAGAGATCTTTTAACCGCTTCAAAAAGTCCCTTCCCAGGGACTTTTTTTTGGTGCCTGCCAACCGGGTTATCACCTGGGAGAGGATTAGATCGTCTTGTCAGCCCTGATTTCAATCCCCGGCTTCCTGAGCTGGTTTTCTGCATCCAGGGTATTCAGATACCAGTTGCAGATGCTGGCATTGAAGCTGAAGATCTTCTTTGGGCTTTCTTTTCCCTGCAGCTGCAGTTGCCGGTTCATTTCCCGGGTGAAGGATTCATAGCAGATATAATCGTTTTTGCGCAATTTGGCCAGGATATACTTTTTGGGAAGCATTTTGCGCAGCTTGTTCTTCAGGCTCCTGACCCAGGGATAAGCGAAAGGATCAGGCCCGGGTCCAGGGTTGAAGTCTACCCCCAGAGGCTGGAAATAATAGGTTTCCAGCACCCGTTTGTATAACAGCTGGTTTTTGCGGTAAGTGAAATCCAGGTTCCTGAAAAACTCGCGTAATGACTTATCCCATAGAGGAAAGCGAAGCTGGTAGCCGAAAAAAGGAAATACATGCGAGGAGTGGAAAATAAACTTAGGCAGCTTTTCATGCACTTCCCAGTTTTCAACCAGCACATTATAAACCGGGTGTAATAATCCGGGCCCCTGGGGATATTCATTCAAAGCAGCCCGGATGCGGGAGATGATGCCTCTCCGGGTGCTATCATTCAGGGGCAGGAAGTTAAAGTACATAGAAGTAAGCCAGCCGGGCAGATCTTCAGCTGGCAGGCGGTTGCGGATGGTTTTTTCCAGGTAGCTTCCTGCCAGCCAGTCGCCCGTATGCCCTGGAAGAAATATGGCATCAGGGGGTATTACCCCTTTTTCTTTCAGTTGTTTTGCTGCAAAATACTCCTGCAGGTAGGGCATGGAAAAACCATTGCCCATGTAGCGGTAGTACTTTTGGAAATCGGGGTCTTCAATATTCAGTCTGGTGTCTGAATAATCCACCATATGCCACTGGTAACCCAGGGCATTGGCCACTTTCTGGCTGATTCGCGATTCGGGGTTGGCTCGTCCGTAGGTGATGCATACTACTTTTTGGTATCCTGCTTTTTTCAGCAGGCAGGCAATCAACCGCGAATCGTAGCCTCCGCTCAGAGGAACTACTGCAGTGCGTCCTTCAAGCGAGCTGATCAGCCTGCGGCTTAGCGATTCAAGAACCTGCAAAAGCCCTTTTTGCGCTTCACTGAAAGCTGGATTTTTAAAGGCAGAGGGAAGAAAATCAAAAGAATCCAGCATGTTGGCATTCCCATCATGTTGCAGGCTAATCACCTGTCCAGCTCCGGTTTTGCGGATCCTGCGGTCCAGGGTCTGGTTGCCCAATACAAAACCTGATGCCCGGAATTCAGCGAAGGCTTCCCGGTTCAGCTGGTCTTCCTCTGGATCATCCCGCAGGGCATACCAGCTGTCGGAAATAATCCAGCCATAATCTGAATTCATATAAAACAGGGGAAAAAAGCTTAGCGTATCAACCCCCAAAAGCAGGCTGTCATCCAGTTGAATCACAACCGAAAAGCAGCCATCAAGGGCTTTCAGCTTTTCAGGCAGTTGCCCGGCAGAGGTGATGTCTGCAAAATATTCAAGAGCCCGGGTGCCCGTAAGATATTGATCTTTTTGGACAAAGAAGTAGCCTTTGAAGGATATCCTTTTTTGATGATACCATTCAAAACCGTTATTGAATTGCAGTTTTAGCTGATACCTTTTCATTTTCTTTGCAGGATTTCCCGGTACAGGTTGATGTAGCGGCCGGCTATTGCTTTCTGGCTGAAGTTTTTGACCGTATAATCACGTATCACCTCATGAGAATATTTTTGGGGCTGCTGTATTATCTGCATCATGGCTTTGGAGAGTTCCACCGGCTGGCCGGGGTTTACCAGCAGCCCGCAGTATGGGGTAATGAAAGTTTCGGGTCCTCCTGCCCGGGCAGCAATAACGGGTAGCCCGCAAGCCATGGCTTCAATAAAAACCACCCCGAATGCTTCAAAGTGGCTGGGCAACACGAAAGCATCTGCCTGCTGAAGCTCTTGCTTTACCTGCTGGCGGTTTAAGGGTCCGGTAAAACGAACCACTTTTTCCAGCTTCAGGCGCTGGCACTGACGGTGCAGCATGGTTGTCAGGGGGCCATGGCCCCCCAGTACCAGCCGGGTTTGGGGCATTTTTTCCTGAACCAGGGCAAAGGCATTCAGAAGGGTATCAAGGCCTTTTACCGGCAGATGGTGGGCCAGGCTGAAAAAAGTGAAATTGCTTGCTGCGCCAGCCCTTCGGGTATTGCACGGGGTAAAAAAATCAACATCAGTAATATTGGGAATGGAGCGGATGCTTCCGGCCTTTTCTGGAGCGTACTGCAGTATCTTGTCGTTGAGGGCCTCGCTGACTGTAACAATGGCTGCGGCCCCGGAAAAGGCTTCCTTCAGCAGGGGATGATGCCAAGGGCTGAACAGGGACCGGGCCTGGGGGCTGTTGAAAACAAAACGGCTGCGGTGTTCGGTGATCACCCAGGGTATCTGGTGGCGTTTTCCCAGACGGGCTGCCACCACACCCGCCCACATGGCGCTGTGGGCCTGGATCAGCCAGGGGCGGCCGCTCTCCTTCATTTGCGCCTCTGCCATTGATAGCGAGCGCTTTATCCAGCTTATCATGCTGGCCCGGCTCATAAACGGAATATTCCAGTGCTGCCAGGTGATCTCGTGAAACCGGCCGCTTATATTTTCAGTTTTTTTGAATGCACTCAAGGGGCGCAGCAAGGGAAAATCCTTCAGGCTGCTGTGAAGCCCCGCCATAAGAGTTACTTCGGCTCCCGCCTGGCAAAGCGCCTGGCTGTGCTCCCTGAAAAAATACCCGCCATTGGGCGGATACCAGGATGGAAAAACCCAAACTTTCATTCGTGCGTGTTTTTTGTTACCCTGGACCTGCCCCCGGAAAATTATTTCTCTGACGATAGGCCAGCTGAAGGTACCACAGCAGGTTGTACAGCACAACCGCCACACTTACTGCCGAAAAAAGGTATAGTGAAAGCCAGAAATCATTGGCAGCTATGCCCGCCCCCAAGGCAAAGAAACGCAAAACCAGGTAAACCATATCGATGACCATGGCTTTTTTTTGCCGGAAGAACAGTTCAGGAATAAATGAAAGCGGGCTGGTCAGGAATACCAGGAACAACCAGGGAGTGAGTATCTGCAATATTCTTCCCGAGGGAGCGTAGCTTTGTGAAAAGATCACCCCAAACAGCCATGGCCCAAGCAATGCCAGGATCAGGAAGGGAATTAGGCCCAGCAGGAAAAACCGCAGCACCAGCTTTCGCAGGGAGGGATAAATCCAGCGTCGCTGGTGATGGTCCTCGATAATCCTTTGTGAAAGCACCTGCATGGTGGATTGTGAAAACAAGCCCAGGGGCCTGAACACGAATGTGTATCCGAAGGCATACAGCCCTGCGGCCTCGGGCGAAAAGCCCCAGGTGAACATGAAGATGGGCAGGCTGCCCGATAGGTTGTTTGTAAGGTTCAACATCATGTTGTAGCGCGGATAACCCGAGAAAGCCGCTGCCTGCGCCCTGATGCTGCTCCAGCTCACCCAGGGCATCATCCGCCTGATGTAGGTGAAGGTTTTGCTCATCATGTATATGCTGCCCGTGAGCTGGCCTGCCAGCTGGGCGGCGATCAAACCGTTGAAGGGAGTGCGCATCAGCCCGGCAATGGCCCTGAACCCGTTCAGAACAATATACTGCGAAAGGGTACTGCCAGCCATGGCCCCAAAACGCTTGTTGCGGTTGGCCAAAAAGGTGGCTCCCTGGATAAGGCCATGAAATAACATGCTAAGGGGAAGCCAGTAAAGCCAGGGGCTGATCTGAGGGTTTCCCAGAAGCCGGGTTAACGGATCGTTGAATAGGATCATCATTGCCAGCACCAGCAGGGAAACCAACAGGGTGATCAGCTGAACCAGGAAAAATAAATTGATGGCCTCGTGCTGCTGTCGCGGAAGCATGATGGCCTGCTCGTATTTGCCAGTCGAAATTACCGAGATAATGCTCAGCACCCCCATGTATAGTGCCACCAGCCCGAATTCTTCAGGGGTATAAAGCCTTGAAAACAGCGGGGCCATAACAAACGAGATGCCCTGTGCAAGCATGGTGCTGGAAAACAGCTTCAGAAAATTACGGATCAGCTCAGTGCCCAGCAGGCTTCGTATTGGCTCCATTCAGAGGGTTTTCAGGTAACAAATTTCGCAAATTTCCGGTTCGTGCATGTAAAAATAACGGATATTTTCTTTTTTTCGTCTTCTTTATCCTCCGCCTTATTTACTTTTGTCGTATAAAAGCATCTTTTTCATTTTTCATGCTAAAAATAAAAAAAACTTTTCAGGCTCTTTGGCTCATTGCCCGTAATCCCTGGTTGCTGAACCTGGTGCTCGATGAAGAATTGTACTGGAAAAAAAAGGTACAGCGCAGGTTTGGATTCAGCAGTGGCCTTCCCCTGATCGACATCAGCAATTTTTTGGGGGCAGGGCAGGTACAGCGGGTTCATCCCTATGCTTTTCTGGATGGGGGAAGCACCCTTACGGATCTGGCCCTGCTAAGGGCCCTGGCAGCCCGCAGCAAGGCTGAACGTTACCTGGAGATCGGAACCTGGAGAGGGGAGAGCGTGGCCAATGTGGCGGATGTTGTACCCCAGTGTTTTACCCTGAACCTTTCGCCACAGCAATTGGCCTCTATGGGCAGGGATGAGGATTATATAGCCAGCCATGGTTTTTTCTCAAAAAACCTGCCCAATGTCACCCACCTTAAGGGCGATTCTGCCAGCTTCGACTTCAGGCAGGTACATGAAAATTTCGACCTGATCTTTGTGGATGGAGATCATCATGCAGAGGCTGTTGCCCGCGATACCCGAAGCTTGCTGGAAGTCCTGGATCCCCAAAAGGGCATCCTTGTATGGCACGATTATGCTGTTAACCCCGAAAAAATCCGCTGGAGCGTGCTTTATGGCATCCTGCAGGGCTTGCCGGCTGAAAAACACCATCGTCTTTTTCATGTTTCAAACACACTCTGTGCGGTGTATCTGCCTGAAGCTGCAGGCCAATTCATGTCTACTTTCCTGAAAGCCAATGCTCCTGCAGCTGGCCATTTCCAGGTTGATATGAAATGGGTAAAAAATGAAGGCAAAAATTCTGAAAAGCCTTAGCAGGATTATAAATTTTTGTATATTTGCACACCTCAAAAATACACGGTGGCTATAGCTCAGTCGGTTAGAGCATCAGATTGTGGTTCTGAGGGTCGTGGGTTCGAATCCCATTAGCCACCCCAAGATTAACCTGCCCTGCGGCAGGTTTTTTTTATGCCCTGAAAGAACGGAAAGATTCAGTTGCTGAATAGGAAAAATCACCTTTTGTTGATCATTTTCACTTATTTTTGTTAAGGTTCAAAATTTTTCCTGATGATAGCTGAGATCCGCAGCCTGGTAACAAAAGATGTAGTTTTGGAATGGAGGCAGAAGTTTGCCTTCAACGGCATACTGCTGTACCTGATCTCCACGGTATTTGTGTGTTACCTCTCCTTTGAGGGGGTGATAATGCCCCTTACCTGGAACGCCCTGTTCTGGATTATCATGCTGTTTGCTGCCACCAATGCCACCCTGAAAAGCTTCCTGCAGGAAAACGAACGCAGGCAGCTGTATTATTATACCCTTGCCAGCCCCGGAGCGGTTATTGCTGCAAAGATCTTTTACAACGCCTGCCTGATGGTGCTGCTCTCGGTGATTGGCCTGGGGGTTTTTGTCCTTTTCATGGGAAATGTCATTCAGAGCACGGCATTGTTTTTTCTTGTCATGCTCCCCGGTGTGGTTGCCCTTTCCTCGGTACTTAGCATGGTATCGGCCATTGCCTCGCGTGCCCGCAACAACTTTACCCTGATGGCAGTGCTTGGATTTCCCCTTGTATTGCCCCTGTTGCTGGTAGTGATCAAAAGTTCGGCCGCCACATTGCAGGGCACAAGTTTTACGGCCATTTGGCCCGACCTGCTGGTGATCATGCTGCTGTTGGGGATCACCTTTGTGCTGGCTTTGATTTTGTTTCCCTTCATCTGGAAAGAATAATTATCTTGAAAAAAATTTATGGAAGGAACAACCCGCATACAAAACAAACCCCGGATCGGTAGCCCAGCCCCTGAGCAGAAGCCTCAGGAGGCAAGCCCGGCCCCCGGGTTCTGGTCTATCAGAAGCCACTGGTGGAAGTACCTGGGGATATTGCTGCTGGTATATGTGATCATCGGGGGCTTGCTTTGGCAGGTGCCCGAGCTTCCGGTAATTCGCCAAACCATCCGCAACATTTATTTTCATGTGGGAATGTGGTTCAGCATGATGTTTGTGCTGATGGTTTCGCTGTTTTACAGCATCCGTTATTTAAGAACATTCAATGCGGGCGATGACCTGAAAGCCCTGGTTGCCGTTAAGACAGGTTTGCTGTTTGGATCCCTTGGGCTGATCACCGGGATGATATGGGCCTACAATACCTGGGGCAGCTTCTGGGTGAACGACCCCAAGTTGAACGGGGCGGCTGTGGGTATGCTTACCTACCTGGCTTACCTGGTGCTGCGTTCCTCGGTTGAAACAAAAGATAAAAGGGGCAGGCTTGCTGCCGTATACAATGTCTTTGCCTTTGTTTTGTTTTTCGTGTTTATTATGATATTGCCAAGGCTTGCGGGAGCTTCCCTGCACCCGGGCATTGAGGGAAACCCCGCCCTGTCGGCCGGTGACCTTGACCCGGGCATGCGAAAGGTTTTTTTTCCTGCCATTGCCGGATGGATATTGTTGTCGATGTGGATGTTCAGGGTGTATTTCCGCCTGGAAGATCTGCGCGAAAGAATCAATGAATATAAAGAAGACCAAATATGATCATGAACCCCGAACTGAAACTGATGGTGGTGGTCCTGGTGCTGGTGGTTATACTGCTGGGGCTGGCTGCCTTTTTATTTTACCTTGAATTCCGGCTCAGGAACTCCGAGCGGCAGCTGGCCCAATTGCAAAAGCAGGCTCAATCAAAAAAGCAGGTAGAAAGAAATTGATTTTCAGGCAATGAAAAAATCCCATGTTGTCATCCTTGTATTCATGGTTATTGCCATTGGAGCAGTTATTGCAACACTTTACCAGGCCGATACTTATGCAACATTTGATGAGGCAAGGCAGCAACCGGGAAAAAACTTCCAGATCATCGGGCAGCTGGTCAGGGAAATGCCAATTCTGGAGGAGGTACGCCAAAATACCCTGCTGCTTACTTTTTTCCTGGCCGATCAGCAGGGCGATACCTGCAAGGTCTACTACCCGGGAGCCCGCCCCCAGGATTTCGAAAAATCCGATCAGGTGGTCCTTATCGGACAGTACCGTGAAGATATCTTTGTTGCAAACAGCCTTTTGTTGAAATGCCCTTCCAAATACAATCCCGAGGACCTGGGAATGCAGCAAACCTCTTTCCAGGGAGAAAATTAACCCGCTGCTGCTAAATCAGGAAATGTTTTTCGCCTCCAACTGCAGTTTCTGCTCCTGAATGAGCGTGCAGTGCCCTTATTCCTGTTCGTATCTGGCTCGTATTAAACTCGCACTAAACTCGCACCAAATTCGCACCAAACTCGCACTAAATTCGCGAATTGGCGAATTTGGTGGGGGTTTGATACGAATTTGGTCCGGGTTGAACAGAGCCTGGTTCTGGTGATATTTAGAATCATTCCATTATGAAGGATTAACATGCTGTGGATCCCTTTTTTATCCCAGCCAATGGATGACTGGCTTAAATTATTATAAGGCAACAGATTAGACTGATTTTGTCAAATTTTCATGTTAAAGCTGCTGACAAAAAAAAAACCTCACCAGCACTGGCAAGGTTTTGTCTTGTTGATGATCCTAAAACAAGGTTTATTTTAGTTTTTCAATGATATCAGGTAGTTTTTTAATGAAGGCAAGTTCCTTTTTCTTTTCAAGGGCTTCCTGGACCGGGCTTCCAAAGTATGTTTTTCCTGCCTTGAGTGATTTTGAGACTCCTGACTGACCCAGTACGATGGCACCTTTGCCGATGGTAAGATCTTTCTGGACCCCAACCTGCCCCCAGAGGATCACATTGTCCTCAATGGTTACGCAACCGGCAATACCCACCTGGGCTGCAAACAGGCAGTTTTTCCCGATAATGGTGTCATGGCCTACCTGTATCAGGTTGTCCATTTTGGTGCCCATCCCGATGATGGTATCGGAGGTAACTCCCCGGTCGATGGTGCAGTTGGCGCCCACTTCAACAAAGTCTTCCAGGATCACCCTTCCGCCCGACTCCAGCTTTTGGTAATAATCCGGGCGTCGTTTAAAGTAGAAGCCATCGCTGCCAATCACGCTTCCGGAATGGATGATCACGTTGTCGCCAATGACACAATGGCTGTAGATGCTCACATTGGAATGGATGATGCAGTTTTTGCCGATCACCACGTGTTCTGCGATGGTTACTCCAGGCTGGATAATGGTATTTTCGCCGATGATGGCCGTTGGGCTGATCATTCCCTGCCCGGGTTCAAAAGGCCGGAACCTTTTGATCAGGTAAACAAAATCCCTGAAGGGATCATCCGAGAATATCAGGGCTTTGCCATCGGGAGCTTCCACTTCTTTGTTGATGATAATGGTGGAAGCCTTTGATTTGAGCGCTTTGTCGTAGTATTTGGGATGATCCACAAAGGTAAGATCCCCGGGCATTACCCGGTGAATTTCATTGATCCCGCTTACAACATGATCTGCCGCACCGGCAAAATCAGCTTTCAGCAGTTGTGCCACTTGCCCTAAGGAAAGGCTTGGGTTCAAAAGCATTACTGGATGGGGGTTTTACTTAACACGTTCTGAATAAGTCTTTGAGCGGGTATCAACCCGGATTTTTTCGCCCACCTCAATAAACAGGGGCACATTGACGATGGCGCCGGTTTCAAGGGTAGCAGGCTTCAGGGTATTGGTGGCAGTATCTCCCTTAACCCCGGGCTCAGCATAGGTAACTTCAAGCTCCACAAAGGGAGGAAGGTCTACATTCAGAGGGGTTTCGGTATCAGCATGTACCAGGATCTCCACTTCCTGCCCTTCCTTCATGAGTTCAGGAGCATCCAGCAGATCTTCAGATATGATGATTTGTTCGAAGCTCTCGGTGTGCATAAAATGGTATCCCGAATCGTCTCTGAAAAGGTATTGATGAGGGCGGCGTTCTACGCGGGCAATGTTGATCTTTACCCCTGCATTGAAGGTGTTGGGTATTACTTTGCCGGTTTTGATGTTTTTAAGCCTGGTACGCACAAATGCACCGCCTTTTCCGGGCTTTACGTGCTGAAAATCTACGATGATATAAAGGTCGTTGTTGAATTCGATGCACAAGCCATTTCGGAAATCTGCTGTCGTTGCCATAAAATTTTAAAGATCAGTTTATTTTACGTTTTGTGGGCACAAAAATACAAAAAAACCCCGCAATTTATTTTCACGGGGCTAATTTTTCAGCTGAGGCTGTAAATATCTTTACACTCCTGATATTCATGTGTGTTGTGGTTTGAACAGATCACCAGGCTACGATTTATGCAGTGGGTTTGAACCATCTGCTGGTACCACTGTATGCCCGCGGCATCCAGGTTGGAGCAGGGTTCATCCAGCAGCAGCAACCCCGCCTGGCTCATGATGGATAGCAGCAGCCTGCAACGCTGTTTCATCCCGGAAGAATAATGGCGGATGGGTTGATTTGCATGTTCTTCCAGGCCCGACATTTCCAGAAGCTGGCTGATGCTAGTTTGCTGCCTGAAGGGTTTAAATCTTTGCTGAAATCTCAGGCTTTCCTCCAGGGAGAATTCTTCAATCAGCTCCAGGTAAGGCGAGCAGATGGCAACCTGCTGGTATACCTCCCGCGGGTGCAGGGGCTGCCCGTTGATACTCCAGGATACCTGGCCCCGGCTGGGGGCCATATATCCTGCAAGGATCATCAGCAGGGTGGATTTTCCCGATCCGTTGCTTCCTACAATGGCATGATGCGAGCCCGACTTAATGGTTAAGTCCAGGTTTCTGAAGATCCATTTGTTGTGGAACTTCTTGCCGATGCCTTCCAGGGTTGCCTGCATATAAATGGAGTGAAATCAGCTGATTTTCCCGGAAACCGAATAACCCCTCATGATGCCGCGTGTGGACCTGCTGATGAAGCTAAGGATCTCGTCGCGCTCGGTTGTGGCAGGCATTTGCGTTTCTATATAGGTCATTGCCTGGGAAACGTTCATGCCCTTCAGGTAGATGTACCTGTAGATGTCCTGTATTTCATTAATTTTCTCACTGGAATAGCCCCTGCGGCGCAAACCGATAGAGTTGATGCCAACAAATGCCAGGGGGTCGCGTGCTGCCTTGGTAAATGGAGGCACATCCTTGCGAACCAGTGAGCCTCCGGAGATCATAACATGCGGGCCTATATTCACAAACTGGTGAACTGCCGACAAACCCCCGATGATGGCATAATCGTTAATGGTGATATGGCCGGCCAGGGTGGCCGCGTTGGCAAGTATACAGTTGTTGCCGATCACACAGTCGTGGGCCACGTGCACATAGGCCATCAGCAGGCAGTTGTTGCCTACCACGGTTTTGAAATGGGCTTTGGTGCCACGGTTGATGGTGACAAATTCGCGGATCGTAGTATTGTCGCCAATTTCGGCTGTGGTTTCCTCACCATCAAACTTCAGATCCTGGGGAATGGCGCTTATCACTGCTCCGGGAAAGATCTTGCAGTTTTTTCCGATGCGGGCACCTTCCATAATGGTAACATTGGATCCTATCCAGGTGCCTTCACCGATTTCTACATTTTTATGGATTGTAACAAAAGGCTCGATGACCACGTTGCGGGCAATCTTTGCCTGGGGATGTACGTATGCCAGGGGTTGATTCATCAGGAATTTGGATTTTTAGAGATTTGGGCCATCAGTTCGGCCTCCATTACTACTTTACTTCCAACATATGCTACACCGCGCATATGACAGATTCCCCTTCTTACCGGGGAGATCAGGTTCAGCTTGAATATCAGCGTGTCGCCGGGAACAACTTTTTGCTTGAATCTTACATTATCAATTTTCAAAAAATAGGTGCTGTAATTTTCAGGATCTTCCACCATAGAAAGCACCAGTATGCCACCGGCCTGTGCCATGGCCTCAATCTGCAGTACTCCGGGCATAACTGGCTCGTTGGGGAAATGACCCACGAAGAAGGGCTCATTCATGGTGATGTTCTTCACACCCACCACATGCGATGAGCTGATTTCTATGATCTTGTCGACCAGCAGGAAAGGCGGTCGGTGGGGAAGCATGCTGCGGATAGCATTGATATCGTAAACGGGGGCAATGCCGGGATTATAGACCGGGATCTGCTGTTGTTCAACCCGGTTGCGGATGATTTTTTTCAGTTCCCTGGCAAAAAGCACATTGGATGCGTGCCCGGGTTTATTGGCAATAACATGGCCCCTGATAGGCTTACCTGCCAGGGTGAGGTCACCAATTACATCAAGCAGCTTGTGACGTGCCGGCTCATTATCAAAATAGGGTTCCAGGTTGTTGAGGATGCCTTCAGGTTTTACGGCAACCGAAGGCCGGTTGAACAAGCCGGCCATGCGGTCGAGTTCCTCCTGGGTAATGGGGCGGTCTACAAAAACAAAAGCATTGCTTAGATCCCCGCCCTTGATGAGGTTTTTCGACAGCAGGAATTCAAGTTCATGCAGGAAGACAAAGGTGCGGCAGGGGGCTATCTGTTGCTGGAAGTCCTGCAGGTTATCCAGGCTGGCATGCTGATGGCCCAGTACCCTGGAATTATAATCGATAAGGCAGGTAACCCTAAAGTGCTCAGAGGGTAACAACAGGATCTCGCAATCTTTTTCCTTATCAAAGAAACGGATGGGCTCCACCACTTCAAAATAATCCCTGGGGGCATTTTGTTCGGCAATACCCGCCTTGCTTATGGCTTCACAATAGTATTTACTGCTTCCATCAAGAATAGGGGTTTCAGGGCAATCCACCTCTACTATGGCATTGTCAATTCCCATTCCGGTGAGGGCAGCAAGCACATGTTCAACGGTTGCCACCCTGATGCCTGCCTTTTCAAGAGTGGTTCCCCTTGAGGTGTCGGCAACCAGATGTGCATCGGCTTCAAGGAAGGCATCCGGGCCAAGATCGGTCCTTAAAAACCGGATACCGGAGTTTTCGGCAGATGGTTTGATGCTTAGGGTTACGGTCTTTCCCGTATGTAAGCCAACCCCATTGACAGTAACAGGGGCTTTAATGGTTCTTTGATTGTGATTCATTGGTGAGTATTTGACCTCAGTCGCTATTTAGGTTGTTTTTTGTGATTTCAAAAAAAGCAAAAAGCAGACAAATATAGAACTATTTTTTTTCACCTACTAAGGGAAACCTTCCATGGTTCAGCTACCGCCCAGGCGTTTGACTTCATTTTCCAGCTGATCAATCCGTTGGATCAGTTTTTCGAAGTTGCGAAAATGCACGAAAGCTTTCCGGTACTTTGCAATGGGCATTGAAGGGGAGCCCATGATGATCTCCCCGTCTTTGATATGTGAGGAAACACCTGTTTGGGCTGCCATTTTCACTTCATTGCCAATTTCAAGGTGGCCGCTGATGCCCACCTGTCCGCCGATCATGCAGTTTCTGCCAATGCGTGTTGAGCCGGCTACTCCGCTCTGGGCTGCTATCACCGTGTTTTCGCCGACTACCACATTGTGGGCGATCTGTATCAGATTATCGAGCTTAACCCCGCGGCGGATGATGGTGGAGCCCAGGGTGGCCCGGTCGATGGTGGTGTTGGCACCAATCTCTACATGATCTTCAATGATCACATTCCCGATCTGGGCCACCTTGCGGTAGTTGCTGTCCGATTGGGGGACAAAGCCGAAACCGTCAGCCCCGATCACTGCATTGGCATGCAGGGTACAGTTTTTGCCAATTATACAATTGTCGTACACCTTAACCCCGCTGTAAAGTATGGTATCCTCACCGATGCTCACATTATCGCCAATATAGCAGTGTGGGTAGATGCTTACATTTTTTCCCAGCTGCACATTCTTTCCGATAAAGCAGTACGGTCCCAGGTAAGCCAGCTGCTCAGGGCTGCTGCCCTCGCCCACAAAGGCAGCCGATGATATGCCTGTTCGCGGGGGGAACTGGCTCTGATACAACTCCAGCAGCTGGGCCAGGGCATTATAGGGGTCTTTCAGCCGGATCAGGGTGCACTCAAGAGGCCTCTCGGCTTTAAAACCTTCGCTGACAAGTACAATGGAAGATCCTGTGGTATAGATGTAGTGGGTATATGCCGGGTTTGATAAAAAAGTAAGGCTGCCGGGGGTGCCTTCTTCAATTTTGGAGATCCTGTTGACGGTAACATCAGGGTTGCCTTCTATGTTACCTTGCAGATACTCTGCAATTTGCCTTGCTGAAAAATCCATACAAGCTGTTTTTTTTAATCGCCTGCAAGGTACCAATAATTGAAAAACCTGTCAAGAAGATTTTTCTCCGGCAGAGCACCTCAGCCAGTTGACAACTGCAGCTTTGTGTTTCATTTGGCTGGAGAGGGGCAAGTTTTAATACAAATCCTGTTTGGGATAACACAAGTAGTTTTTTTCCACGGGTCGTGATAATACGCTGATGTTAAGCTGATCGCTTGCTTTGGCCAGATCCGTGAGGCTTCCATCGCGCGATTGTATCCAGATATTTCCAATCACAGGGTCGTAGGCATTGTTGCGGGTGATGCCGCTGATGACAAAGTAATTGCTTTCCGGATGGCTGATGTTGTAAGCCTTCATCACCAACTGGCGGATCTCCTCCAGGAAATCCTGGCTGAACATGGGTTTTTGTATCTGTATCTTCAGCAGCTGTCGGTGGATCAGCTTGCGGCAGAGGATTGACAGCACCCGGTCGCCATGGTTGACCCACACCTTGATGGCAGCAAAAACATCATAATCATCCAGCAGGGCAAACTCCTCCAGCAGGCCAGGATCCTGCTGAAGATCTTTCAGGCTGTATTGCCTGTAAAGGAACTTGTGCAGGGCAGGGCTTGCAAACAATACCGCACCATCCAGGGCAAGATGTTTTGCCCTTTTCAGGATGGCAGTAAGCAGGGCTTCGGCGGCAATCACTGTTTTATGAAGGTAAACCTGCCAGTACATCAGCCTCCGGGCTATGATAAACTTCTCAATGCTGTAGATCCCTTTCTCGTCAATCACCAGGTTGTCGTCAACCACATTCAGCATCTTGATGATGCGGTCCCAGCTGATCACTCCTTCCGAGACACCGGTAAAAAAGCTGTCGCGGTTCAGGTAGTCCAGCCGGTCCATATCCAGCTGGCCGGATACCAGTTGATGGAGGAATTTTTTAGGATAGGTGTTCTGAAAAATCTGGATAGCAACTGTCAGGGCTCCATCAAACTGCTCATTGAGCCTTTGCATAAACAGCAATGACAGTTTCTCATGACCCGCGTCTTCAATCAGCACCCCCTCCAGGGCGTGCGAGAAAGGGCCATGCCCGATGTCGTGAAGCAGTATGGCCTGGTTCAGGGCAAGGGCTTCCTGCTCGGTAATATCGTGGCCCTTGAAGCGGAGCATGTCGATAGCCTGAAGGCTTAGGTATACGGCACCCAGGGCATGATGAAACCGGGTATGCAGGGCACCGGGGTATACCAGGTGGGTGAGCCCAAGCTGTTTGATGTATCGCAGCCGCTGGAAATAAAAGTGTTCGGTAAGATCAAAAATGGAGGTGTCGGGAATGTTGATAAACCCGTATACAGGGTCGTTCAGTATCTTCAACTTGTTGGTGTTCAGCGGCGACATGATTTGTGGAATTGAAAAAGGCTTTGATTGATCTTTTTGGGGTTTTTGTCCGGATGCTTTTCAAATATCGGTATTTTTGGTTAAATTTGTTCACTCCCGAGGTCAATTGCCGGGAAATTCTAAAGGGGGAATCTGGAGCCGGTGTTGCCGGTTTTCTTTTTATTATGCAAAGCCTATTCCCCCAGCAGGAAGCCCGGATTCGGGAAAGTAAACAAATGCAAATTTAATCCAAGCTTTTATGCCAGTAAAAATATTATGGGCAGATGATGAAATTGATTTGCTGAAGCCCCATATCATGTTCCTGGAGCAAAAGGGATACGAGGTAGTAACTACCAACAGCGGGGGGGAAGCTCTTGATCTGATTGGAGATAATAATTTTGATATAGTTTTTTTGGATGAAAACATGCCTGGTCTTTCCGGGCTGGAAACCCTCACCCGTATAAAAAACACCCAGCCGGGGCTGCCCGTTGTGATGATTACCAAAAGTGAGGAAGAAACCATCATGAATGATGCCATTGGGGGCAATATCTCCGATTATCTGATCAAACCTGTAAATCCCCTGCAGATACTGCTGATCCTTAAAAAGAACCTGGAAAACAAAAAGCTCATCAGCGAAAAAACCACCATGGCCTATCAGCAGGAGTTCCGCCAGATAGGCATGGCCTTAAGCGGCAGGCTTGATTTTGAAGAATGGAAGGAGGTATACCGCAAACTGGTTTACTGGGAGCTGGAGCTTGAAAAATCCCAGGACAACAGCCTGAAGGATATTTACCGGATGCAGAAAAGCGAGGCCAATGCTGTATTTGCCGGATTTGTTGAGAAGAACTACATGCAATGGTTGCGCGATACCTCCGGGCAACGCCCCGTTATGTCGCATACCGCATTTCGGGATCTTTGCCTGCCGGTGATACGGCAGGAGGAAAAGATCTTCCTGATCCTGATCGATAATATGCGCTACGACCAGTGGAAGGTTCTGCAGCCTATTTTTGAACAATACTACAGGGTTGCCAGGGAGGAGATCTTTTCGAGCATTCTGCCCACTGCCACCCAATATGCCCGCAACGCCTTTTTCGCTGGCTTGCTGCCTGCCGAGATCGAGAAGCGTTTCCCCCAGTTCTGGGTAGGGGAAGGCGATGAAGGAACCCGCAACCAGTTTGAGTCGGAATTGCTGGCCCACAACATGCAGCGCATGGGTGCTGATGTCAAATTCCATTATCACAAGATACTAAACCTGGCAGCCGGTAAAAAGCTCGCCGAAACCCTGACAAATTTTACCAGTACCAGGCTTAATGTGCTGGTATATAATTTTGTGGACATGCTCTCCCATGCCCGCACCGAGATGGAGGTGATCAAGGAACTTGCCGATAATGAGGCGGCCTACCGCTCGCTGACGGTCAGCTGGTTTGAACATTCACCCCTTTGGGAGATCATTCGCTTTCTGTCGGAAAAGAAAATCAATATATTGCTGACTACCGACCATGGCTCTATCAGGGTTCAGAACCCCATCAAGGTGGTGGGTGATAAAAACACCAATACCAACCTGCGCTACAAAACCGGGAAAAACCTGCAGTACGATCCCAGGGAGGTCTTCGAAGTGAGGCAACCTTCCGAGGTTTTGCTTCCCCGAAGTACCGTCAGCGCTGGTTACATCTTTGCCCAGGAGAACAAGTTCTTTGCCTACCCAAACAATTTCAACTACTACGTCAACTATTACCGCAACACCTTTCAGCATGGGGGAATTTCTCTGGAAGAGATGCTCGTGCCGATGGTTTACCTTAAAGCCCGATAACCAAAATGGTGGATCAGAACAATATGCTGCGTATCAAAAGCCAAGAAGAACTGGATGCAGTTGCTGTGGCTTTGCTGGAAAAATACCCCCGGCAACGCATCTTTGCTTTTTTCGGAAGCATGGGTGTTGGTAAAACCACCTTTATAAAATCCATTTGTAAACGCCTGCAGGTGACCGACCTGGTTGACAGCCCCAGTTTTTCAATTGTCAATCAATACATGACCAGCACTGATGAGCCGGTCTATCATTTTGATTTCTACCGCATCCGGAAGCTGGAAGAGGTTTACGATCTGGGTTATGAGGATTATTTTTTTTCAGGCTCTTACTGCCTGATAGAGTGGCCCGAAAAAATGCAGATCCTTTTGCCCGAAAATTGCGTAAAAGTATTTATGGAGGAGCAGGAAGGTGAACGAATAATAAAATTTTAAACAAGGATAAACCCTAACTTAATAATTATTACCATGATGCAAGGCAAAGGAAGGGATTATGTTTTTTTCGGCAAGGGCAGTCATCTGATGCCTCAGGAGGAGATGCTGGAGGTTGCCAAGCGCAAAGGCAGCCTTGTGATAGGGATTCCCCGTGAAACGGCCTTTCAGGAAAACCGTGTTGCCCTGGCACCCGAAGCCGTTTCCCTTTTGGTTCAAAACGGGCATCAGGTAATGGTAGAGACCAAGGCCGGAGAAAATGCATATTTCGCCGATAATGAATATGTTGAAGCAGGAGCTCAGCTGGTGTATTCTGCCGAGGAGGTATTCAAGGCCAGTATCATTTTGAAGGTGGCCCCATTATGCGACCGCGAACTCGAATACCTGAAGATGGGGCAGGTGATCTTTTCTACCCTTGCCATGCCCATGCAGAAGGAAGAATACTTCCGCAGCCTGATCTCCAAAAAAGTAACCGCCATTGCTTTTGAGCTTATCCGCGATAAAACCAAGACCTTTCCGCTTGTTCGCAGCATGAGCGAGATAGCCGGAAATACTGCCATTTTAATTGCCTCACAATACCTAAGCGACCCCAAGTATGGTAAGGGCAGGATGTTTGGGGGCTTTTCGGGGATCACCCCAACGGAGGTGGTGATACTGGGAGCAGGAACAGTGGGCGAGTTTGCAGTTAGGGCAGCAATGGGCCTGGGAGCCCTTGTCAAAGTGTTTGACAACAATATCTACAAGCTTCGCCATCTGCAGAATAATCTCAATTCGCGCATCTTCACCTCCATCATTCAGCCCAAGGTGTTGCTAAAAGCCCTGAAGACAGCTGATGTGGTGGTTGGTGCTTTGCATTCTTCCTGGGGGCGAACCCCCATTGTGATCAGCGAGGAAATGGTAAGCCAGATGAAATATGGCAGCGTGATTGTGGATGTTTGTATTGACCAGGGGGGATGCGTGGAAACCAGCGAGATCACCACCCATTCCGATCCCGTTTTCAAAAAACTGGGCATCACCCATTACTGCGTGCCAAACATTGGTTCAAGGGTGCCCCATACTGCTTCCTATGCCTTCAGCAATTTCTTTGCTCCCGTGTTGCTGGCAATAGGCGAGGGGGGAGGGGTGGAGAACCTGTTGAAATACGATACCGACATCCGCTATGGTGCCTACCTGTTCAATGGCATCCTGACAAACCAGTACATCGGTGAGAGTTTCGGCCTGCCATATCAGGACATCAATCTGCTGATGGCTGCCTTTTAACAAACCTTATTAAAAACAAAAACCGGACCATCAGATGATCCGGTTTTTTTTGTGTGACCTGGCTGGGACTCGAACCCAGGACCCCATCCTTAAAAGGGACGTGCTCTACCGACTGAGCTACCAAGTCGTACCCTGGAATTGTTATTCTTTGTGACCTGGCTGGGACTCGAACCCAGGACCCCATCCTTAAAAGGGACGTGCTCTACCGACTGAGCTACCAAGTCGTCATTTTTGAAGAACTTTCAGGGAGTATCCCCGTTTTTTTGAGTTTGCAAAGGTACTTTCATTTCTTAATAATCCAAAGCTTTTTTGCTTTTTTACTCCGTCCGGGGATAATTATCTGCTGACAAAGAAACTCCCGGGCCTTAATCCAGTACCGGATGCCTTTCAAATTCAGCAGTTTCATCAAAAAGTTTGCGGTATGTCACCAGGCGAAAACATTTTTTTGACCCCAGACTCTCGATAATGTGTATCATTTTGGGATTAAAATCACCCAGCCAGTTCATATACATGTCTTTATACCAGTTGCGGCCTAAAACTGCATTGCGCAGTGAAATGATCACAGCACTTTCAATTCCCCGGTTGCGGTATCCGGGAACTGTTCCAAATACCAGGCCGTGAATCGAACGCAGTTTGCCTCTCCAGCGGTAATAAACAAACTTCAGCTTGCCCCAAATGTTCAATTTGCCGTTCAGATATCTTAGTACCTGGTTCAGCTCGGGAATGGCCACCAGAAAGCAGATAGGCTCCCCGTTGTGATAGGCAAACCAGATGAGCTCCTCATCCACTATGTCCTTTATCTTGTCGAATACAAGCAGCGACTGCTCCTTTGTCATGGGCTTGAAAAATTTATGGGTTCCCTCCCAGGATTTGTTGAAGATGGTGCGGAAGTCTTCCCCGAATTTATCCAGTTCCTTCAGCCGCAGGTGCTCGAAGGTATATCCCTGGGTAGTCAGCAGCCTTTCATATTTTCTTTGAAAGATAGGATGCAACTCAACATCAGTATTTACCCGGTATACGTATTGGTTGAAATAATTTTTGAAGCCATAGCTCTCGAACAGTTCCTCATAATAGGAGGGGTTGTAATTCATCAGGTAGGTGGGGCGGTTCTCGAAGCCCTCAACCAGCAAACCCCAGAAACGTTCGCGTTCTCCAAAGTTGACTGGCCCGTCCATTGCCTCCATACCCCTTTCTTGGAGCCACTGCTTACACTGGTCGAATAGCAAAAATGCTGCCTGCTGGTCGTTGATGCACTCGAAGAAACCCATATTGCCGGTTGGCTGTTTGTAAGTGTCGGCAATACGGTGGTTGATAAAAGCCGCCACCCTGCCAATGAGCTTGCCGTCGGAGCTCCTCAGAATCCAGCGGGTAGCTTCACCGTAGTTGAAATAATCGTTGCGGGCCGGGTCAAAGATGGATTCAACATCCTGATCCAGGGGCGCGATCCAGTTGGGGTTGTTTTTGTTGATTACATGGGGGACCTTCAGAAAATCCCTGGCAGTTTTGCGGTCTTTTACTTCAATGAGTTGCATGAATGTTCAGTATTTACCGGTGATTTGTCTTTTGAATGTTTGCAAATTTAAATATTTATAGGAATTTTGCATGAAATTAAAGATCCAGGATGAACATGCTTTCTCAAAAAACGGTGATCATCACCGGTGCCTCCTCAGGGATTGGCAAAGCCCTTGCGCTGGAATGTCTGCAAGCAGGAATGAAGGTAGTGATGGCAGCCCGCAACCTGCAGGCTATGCAATCCATTGTTGACGAAGCAGGCAATTTCCCGGGTGAAGTGCTGCTTGTAGCTACCGATGTTTCCCGGCAGGAAGATTGCCGCAAACTTGTTGAGCAGGCAGTAAGCCATTTCGGAGGTATTGATATCCTGATAAATAATGCGGGCATTTCTATGCGTGCCCTTTTTGAAGATACCGACCTGAAGGTAATAGAACAGCTGATGCAGGTTAATTTCTGGGGAACAGTTTACTGCAGCAAGTATGCCTTGCCTCACCTGCTGGCTTCCAGGGGCAGCCTGGTAGGCATCTCCTCGGTTGCTGGCCATAAGGGGCTTCCGGCAAGAAGCGGTTATTCGGCTTCCAAATTTGCCATGCAGGGTTTTCTGGATACCATCCGGGTGGAAAATCTTAAAAAAGGGCTGCATGTTCTGGTGGCATGCCCCGGGTTCACCACTTCCAACATCCGCAAAACCGCCCTTGCTAGCAATGGTTCACAGCAAGGCGAATCGCCGCGGGATGAAGCCCGGATGATGTCGGCTGAAATGACTGCATGGCACATTCTTAGGGCGATCAGAAAACGAAAAAGATCCCTGGTGCTCACTACAACCGGAAAGCTTACCGTGGCCCTCAACAAGCTTTTCCCGGCTTGGGTTGACCGCCTGGTGTTCAACCATATGGCCAGGGAAACCGATTCCCCTTTTAAATAATTGAATCCAGCATCAAAAAATCATAGTGTTTATTAGAATTTATACTAAATTTGTTTGTATCCTGGTAAACCCTCCCTTCCATTATCAGGTTAAACAGAGATTACTATCCTGGATCAGGTCTTTTTTCTTTGTTAAAAATAAATTAAAACCAAACCCATTTTCTCATGAACAGCAATATAGAAATTAAGCCTTTGGTAGGCTTTGGTGATATTAAGTTTGGTGCTTCCAAACAGGAAGTAGAGGATTATTTCGGCAAACCCCAGGAGGTGGAAATGCTCGAAAATGAAGATGATTCCAGTAAAACCGAGACCTGGAATTACTGGGATGAAGGTCATACGGTGTATTTTGAAAAGGAAGAAGGGGATGTTTGTTTCAACTTTGAAACAGACAACGAAGAGGCCACCCTCTTTGGAAAGAAGGTGTTTGAAATGGACATCAACGAAGTGCTTGCCCTGATGAACGAAAACGGTTACGAGGATTCAGAGATTGATGACGAGGAAGAAGGCGAGCGCATCCTCTCGTTCTATGATGCCATGATCGACTTTGTTTTTGATGAGAATGGCCTGGGGCTGGTGAGCTGGTCTGCCGGAGTTGACGAAGACGATCGCCTGATCTGGCCCGAATAGTAATGAAAATGGCCTGTGACAGGAATGCAAACCCTGTCACTGACATCTTGCTGTGAAAATTTCTGTTATCTGCAATGGATGGGGGGTATACCCCCTCATCTGGTTTTGCAGATTCTTATGTTTGTTTCTATATAATTCAGTTCTCTAATATCCAAAAGGTATGCAAAGGCTTTATCCTCTTAAGTTCAGGGAGATATTCAAGGAAAAGGTGTGGGGAGGTAACCGCATGAAAGGCCTGCTTGATAAAAATTATGATCCCCTGCCCAACTGCGGGGAATCATGGGAGCTTTCCGCCGTTGAGGATTATGTTTCAGTAGTGAAGAATGGATTTCTGCAGGACAATGACCTGCGCGAACTCATCGAGATTTATATGGGTGACCTGGTGGGCGATAAGGTATTTGACTTGTTTGGAACTGAATTTCCCCTGCTGGTGAAATTTCTTGATACGGCTGACTATCTCTCGGTACAGGTTCATCCGGATGATGCAATTGCTAAGGAACGCCACGGCAGCCAGGGAAAAACCGAGATGTGGTATGTTGTGGATGCCCAGCCCGGGGCCGAGATCATTGTTGGCTTCAGCCAGGAGGTTGACAGGCAAACCTTTCTGAAGCACCTGGAACAAAATACCCTGCGCCAGATACTCAATATTGAAAAAGCCAAAGCGGGGGATGTGTTCTTTTTGCCTGCAGGCAGGATACATGCCATCGGGGCAGGTATTACACTCTGCGAAATACAGCAATCCTCGGATGTCACCTACAGGATCTACGACTGGGACCGCCCCGGGTTGGATGGCAAAATGCGTGAACTGCACCTGGATCAGGCCCTGGATGTGATGGATTACAAGGTGCAGCCTTCCTATAAAACAGCTTATGAACCCCGGCTGAACGGGCAGACCTCACTTGTGAAAAATCCCTATTTTACCACCAATATGCTTGCCCTTGACAAGGCCATGGAAATGGATTATTTCTTCCTGGATTCCTTTGTGCTTTATGTTTGCCTTCAGGGAGGATGCAATATTGAATATCCCTGGGGAAATGAGACCATCAAAAAGGGGGAAACGATTCTTTTGCCTGCCGAGATCAAGAACGTGAAGTTAATTCCTGCGGGCCAGTGCAAGCTACTGGAAACGTATATCCACTGAAAGCCCCTATTCCTGTAATTTGCTGAAAAACCGCCCGACAGCCTGCTTTTCCTCTTCCGAGGCATACTTCTCCATATATTCCCTGACCACTTCCGGCCAGCTGTCGCCCGGCTGCACAAACACCATGGCTGCCGAATTCATGCAATACCTTAGGCCGGTTGGAGGAGGCCCATCATTGAAAACATGACCCAGGTGGGAACCACTGCCCGAATCCAGGATCTCTGTACGGATCATGCCATGGCTGCGGTCGGTACGGTAAAGGATAGCACCTTCTACAATGGGCTCAAAAAAACTTGGCCAGCCGCAGCCCGAATCATACTTGGCATCGGAAACAAAAAGCGGCTGGCCGCTGGCTGCCGAAAAGTATATGCCTGGTTTATCCTGGGTATAGTATTTCCCGGTAAAGGGCCGTTCGGTTGCAGCCTGCCGCAAAACCTGGTATTCCAGGGGCTCAAGCATGCTCTTCCATTCCTGCTCGGTACGCTCAACAGGATATCGGCCCGGATCGTTGTCTTTCAATGAATCTTTCCTTACACTCATATCTTTCGTATTTTGATTACATGCTGATATCAAAATGATCAGCAGGTTCAGAATTATCAGCTTCATGTTGGATCATGTGATTGCAATTCGCCAAAGATCTCCCGGATCTTCTGCGAACGGTAGTTAAATATTTCATCCAGTTTCCTTTTAACGATAAAGTGGTTGATCAGGCTTCCAATCATTCCACGAAACACTTTATAGTGCACCTGGTCGGTCATCAGCAACCCGCCCTCAACCGGAAGCAGCAAGTGGGTATGTTTCCACAGCTGATAGGGCCCCTGCATTTGTTCATCAACAAAAAACTCAGGCTCCCTCACCTGGGTGATCTTGCTTTTCCAGGTAAGGGGTATGCCTGCAAGAGGCCTGAGCCTGTAGGTGATCACCTGACCCTGGTGAAGGTATTTATCCCCGGTAATAGATTCCACCACGAAATCAAGTGAACGGGGGGTTATGCGTTCCAGGTTAAAGGGATCAGAAAAAAATGCCCAGGCAGCCCGCTGGCTGACAGGAATCTTTTGCTGACGGAACAACACATGCGTTTTCATGGCAATATCCTTCGGCTAAGAAACAGGCAGCAGCCGGAAACCATTATTTTGCCCGGGCTGCCTTCCACGATAGTAAACAGAAAGCACTGTTGAATGTTTATTTCTGATTCATTCCAGGTTTTTCTTGCGGATCCTTTTTCAGGATAAAGAAGGTAGATTATTCTTAAATAATTGCCATGTCATTTTTTTTTTGATCTTTGTATTTGGAAAGCAGGGGTTTGTGCTTCATTAGCAAAACCTTTCATGTTGTTCAAAAAATTATACCAGTATGAAAACAGCCATCAAAAACTTTTTGGGAAAAGCCCGCAGGTTCTTCTCTGAATTTGTTCCCATGCGGTCGTCAATGAAATGGGCTGCAATGGCTATTTTCATAGCTGCAGCCCTGTTTTTGGGAATCTCGTTCTTTTTTATGCTCAGGCCAATAGGTATCGTTGATACTCTGATATTTTTCATGGCTTTCGGCCTGCTGGCCGTTTTGGGAGCCCTTCTGATTGATTTGCTGCTGACATGGTTTTTCCGGCTTCCCGTTGTTTTCCGGATTGCCATCCTGGCTGCTTTGCCTGTATTCATGTTTTTGTTTGGCAACTCCCGCAACTTCGCCTTTTTATCATTGGTTTTGGTGGTGTTTTTTGCTTCCATGGCAGGCATCTCTCTTTACAATCTGCGCAAACGACGCGAGGAAGCCGGCAGGCTGAGAACCGGATTCCGGATTGCTCTTCTGGTGGTGGGCCTGGCAGGGCTCTTTGGCTTTAGCTGGTGGCTTTTTGACCCTGGACAGGAAGCCGGGCCTCAGGATATTGCTGCTCTTGCCGTGGAATACCGCCCCGAGTTGGTGAACCTGGCCAACCCTTGTGAGCCTGGATATTACAATTACAGTTCCCTGAGCTATGGCAACGGAAAGGATAAACGAAGGCCCGAATTTGGCCAGCAAGCTAGTATTGTAACTACCCCGGTGGATGGTTCCGACTTTTTGGAAGGCTGGAAAAAATGGGGCGGAAAACTACGAAGCCGCTTCTTTGGCTTTGATGCAAGTGAGTTACCCCTGAATGGCAGGGTTTGGCTGCCCGAAGGCGATGGGCCCTTTCCCCTTGTACTGGTGGTCCATGGAAATCATTTTGCTGCCGATTATTCTGATCCGGGATATGCCTACCTGGGTGAGCACTGGGCTAGCCGGGGAATAATCACTGTTTCTGTCGATCAGAACTTTCTCAATGGAAGCCATACCAATATCTTCGGGGGATTGGGTAAGGAGAACAATGCCAGGGGATGGCTGCTGCTAAAGCATCTGGAACAGTGGCGGCAATGGAACCAGGATCCTGAAAGCCCCTTTTACCAAATGGTAGATATGGATAACATTGTACTGGTGGGCCATTCCAGGGGTGGAGAGGCCGTGGGGCATGCCGCTTTTTTTAATTCCCTTCCTTTTTATCCCGATAATGCAAGGCAGGTTTTTGACTTTGGGTTCAACATCCGCGGGATCATAGCCATTGCTCCCGTTGACGGGCAGTATCAGCCGGGCAGCATCCGGCCCGCCCTGAAAGACATCAATTATTTATCTATCCAGGGATCACATGATGCCGATATGCGGTCTTTTGACGGAGTGCGCATGTTCGAAAGATTACAGTTTTCGGAAGATTCCGATAATTTTGCTGCCCTGGTTTATATATACCGGGCCAACCATGGGCAGTTCAATACCGTTTGGGGCCGCAAAGACTTCATGCCCCCGGCAATAAACCTGTATAATATCCGCCAGCTCATCAGCCAGGAGGATCAGCTGCGCATTGGTCTTTTCTTTATGACTGCTTTCCTGGAAGTCACCTTCGCACGCCAGCCAGGATATCGCTGCCTTTTTAAGGATTACCGCCATGCCGGTGACTGGCTGCCCCAAACCACTTACCTTACCAGTTACAAAGATGCCCGCATGAGGCCAGTTGTCAATTTCCAGGAAGATATTAACCTTGGCACAACCAGCATTGCGGGGGGCAGGATCTCTGCCAGCAATCTTTCCGACTGGTATGAAAGCCGTATTGCCACCAAATGGTCGCCCCTTGAGACAAGAGGGGTTTACCTGGGCTGGGAACAGCAGGATGAGGATACCGGATTTGCCGAATATGTTGTTGAATTTCCGGCTTTCAATGCATCGGGCAAAACCCTTTATCTTTTTGCTGCCGATACGGGCAACAATCCCCGCAGCAAGGAAAAGGAAAAAGAAGAGCAGGAATCTTCAGCAGATGATAACCCTGATGAGGTAAGCCAGCCGCAGGAGGATTCAGGCGGTGAACAAGCTGTGGTGCAGGATGAGGAAGAAGAACATAAATTCATTGATTTTACTATTGAATTGCTTGATGTAAATGGCGAATGCATTAGTTTCCCCTTAAGCAGCTTCTCGTTTTTGCAGCCAAAAATTGAAGCACGCCTTGCAAAACTTGATATGCTGCATCCACAACCCCTGGGAGAAAGCGTGCTGCAGCTGTTTTATTTCCCGGTTCATAACTTTCAGTACCAGAACCCCTGGTTTGATCCTGAGCAGCTGAAATCCGTCAGGATAAGGTTCGACCGAAGCGAAAAAGGGGTGATCGTGATGAGCGAACTGGGCTTCTTCTAAGGAAGGAAAATGGCTCTTAGGCTTATCAAAAGGCCCTGATCCTGCGATTACTCCCATTCGGTACCAGTAAACCCAAAGTCGGACTTGTATCGGACTTGTATCGGACTTGTATCGGAGGAGAGTAGGGTAAATTCGACTTGCTGCTGTTTTTTGAAAGAACAAAAAAAGGCGGGTTGCCCAAAAATCTAATCATTTTTTAAATATCTTGCACCGGCAATTTAAGGGTCATCCCTTGTTGCCGGGTTTTTTTGACCCGTTTTTTTCCTGTTATGAAAAAAGCGGATATACGACATTTTAAAAGAATACTTCATCAGCATCTCTTATTATTTTTCAGTATGAAAACTACCACAGCCTCCGGCAAAAACAATTACCTTTTGCCCCTGATCCTGATCGGGTTTATGTTTTTTATCATTGGCTTCGGGATTGGAATCAGCGGATTTCTGACCCCTGCCCTTCGTTCGGCCTTTAATCTGAGCACTGCTCAGTCGTACCTGGTTACAGCAGCCATTTTTTCGGCATTCGTGATTTTTGGCAGGCCATCGGCCTGGTTAATTACCCGGATAGGCTACCGGAGGTCGATGGTTGCTGCCTTTCTGGTAATGGCCCTGGGGATGTTGTTGTTTGTGCCTTCGGCAAGCAGCATCAGTTTTCCCTTGTTTTTGCTGGCTTTGTTTGTGGGAGGCATCGGCAACACCCTTTTGCAGGCAAGTGTCAATCCATATGTTACCATCCTGGGGCCCATTGACAGCGCGGCCATGCGTATGTGCCTGATGGGCATCATGAATAAACTGGCCTGGTGGATAGCCCCCCTGTTCCTGGGTATCTTTATCGACCTGCAAAATGTGAACCTCAATGATATCATTTTTCCGTTTTACCTGGTAACCGGTATTCTGGTGATACTGGGGCTGGGTGTGTATTTTGCACCCCTTCCCGAAGTAGTAGCCCATGGTGAGGAAGTTCTGGAGGAGGCTTCGGACGATTCGTCCTATTCGGCCCGAAAAACCAGTATCTGGCAGTTCCCCCACCTGATCCTGGGAGCGGTTGCCATTTTCCTTTATGTGGGCATAGAGATCCTGCCCCTGGCCTCCATCATCGATTTTGCAAGGGCAACCTTTGGCGATCAGCCCAATCTGGAGCAATACGCCGGATATGTGACAATGGGGCTGGTGGCAGGTTATCTTTTTGGAGTGTTTAGCATTCCGCGTTTGATTTCCCAAACCCGCGCCCTGGTGATGTTTTCAGTACTTGGTGTTCTGGCCTCTTTGTTCCTGGTGCTGGGTCCGGTGAATTATGCTTTTTACGGCCTGGTGCTGGTGAGCTTTGCCAACTCCATGATGTGGCCAGCCATCTGGCCCCTGGCCATTGCCGACCTGGGCCGCTTCACCAAGGTGGGCTCATCGGTGCTGGTGATGGGTATTGTTGGAGGGGCATTTATCCCCCTTGTTTTCGGATACCTGGTCGACCTGAGCAAGGGTGGGGCTGAAGTGGCTGCTATCTCCAACTTCCAGTTTGCTTACTGGTTGTTGCTCCCCTGTTATGGCTTTATCCTGTATTTTGCCCTGAGAGGTCATAAGATACGGAGATAGCCAGCCCTGGCTTTGATCATCTTGTGATGGGTTCCCAGCTCAGGGGAGCCCATCGCTCATATTGGGATTTCTTTTTTCACTCTCCGCTTTCAGGGCCTGGTTCATCAGCTCAAAACCCTGAAGGGTTCGGCTGATCACCTTTTCCAGGAGGCCCACTATGATGCCGTTGAAATTCTCCCCATGCATAAATCGTGTGGCATTCTGTCCGCTTTTCTGCAAAAGAAAGTAATGCTCCCCGTCAAAAATCCCGGGCAACAGCAGGCTGCCTTTCCAGCGGATCTCCGAGGCTTCTCTCCAGGCAATAAGCCTGGGGCGCATTGTAACAGCCTTCATCTGTGGAGGACGGATGATCACCTTCAGATGGCTGCCTTCGGTCTTCTGACCCGATAGGTAAAGAATAAAGGGGTTCCAGGCAGGATATCGCCCAAAATCGCTAAGTACTTCCCATACCTGCTGGGGAGAGGCGTTGATCAGTATCTCTGTTTGGATCTTTCGGCGGGCCATGTTCGTTTTATTTTACAAGCACCAGTTTGATGGTCTTCACCAGTTCGTTGATCTGCATCTGGAAATAATAGATTCCCCCGGGCAATGTTCCTGCATTCCAGACAAAGGAATAGTCATTGGGCGAAAAGTTGCTGCTGGCCAGTACTGCCACCTCTTTTCCGGTGACATCGTAGATCTTCAGTGAAATAAAGGAAGGTTTTAAAATCCTGAATTGCAGATGGGTTGAATGGGTAAATGGGTTTGGATAATTCTGAAACAGAATGGCATTGTTGCCCAGCGTATAAGCCAGTTGCTGCTGGTTTCCGCTTGGGGTATAATTCATTACCGAATCCAGGAATTCCAGTGCTATGGGGATACGGCTTTCCAGCATGTCGTCATGGCCTCCCTGGTAGACCACAAAGGTATGGTGGATTCCTTTTTCATCAAGGATCTTGCTGAAGCTTGTATTGAAGGGTAGCAGGCCAATATCGTCCTGTTGACCAACATCAAAATAAATGCCTGTGTCCTGACCGGGAGGTGCCCCCTGAACTATGTATGCGGGGCTGTTGATGCGGAATTTATCCATTACCGAATGAACCATATTACCCTGGCGGTCAAGAATAAAATCAGCCGGGTATGGGAAGTTGCTCGGGTTGGGGGCAAATGCCCCCGACAGGCTATAGGTCAGCCAAGTGAAGCGGCCCGCCTCCGGATCATAGGTGTAAGGAGCCGACCCTCCGTTCTCGCGAAAGATGTGGTGGAACCATTCGGGAATAGCCTCCAGGTCCAGCAATCCTGAATGGGATGCTACTGCCTTGAACAACCCGGGATGTTTCAGCAAAAGCTTCATGGCTCCGTATCCTCCCATGGAATGGCCCATGATGCTTCGCTTGTCGCGGCTGGCGCAGGTGTTATAGGTCTTGTCGATGTGCGCTACCAGGTCCTTGACGATATAGTCTTCAAACTGGCCGTTCAGCTGGGAATTGGTGTACCAGCTTGCCCTGCGAAATACAGTATAGTCGGTATTGGCATCGGGTTTAACGATAATCACTGGTTTGATGGTACCCCGGGAGATCAGGTCATCGGCTATGTCGTGAACAAAGGAGTAGTGGGTGTAGTGGACGGCCGCCCCATGAAGGAAATATATCACCGGAAAACAGCCCGGGGAAGTTGCCGGATGATATCCCTGGGGAAGGTAAATGGTATAATTCCGGTTCTCTTTCAGGGCATTGCTGTAAAAGGATCGTGCCTGTGCAGTGCCTTGTCCGGAAACTACATATACCGGTGTTTGAAGTATAACGATTATGGAAATAATATAAAGCTTCCGGGTCATAAAGTTTTCCCGTTTGGATACGAAAAAATTAGAATCTCTTATAATAAACAGCAATATAGATCCTACAATTAACAATAAAGATACGACAAAGTTGAATAAAAAGATAAAAATTCGAAATTTAAATAGAAAGGAATTGATGTCTTCCGGGGTATCACATCCGTAAAAAAGCAATGGGATCCCGGGGGAAATGGCAGGTGGAAGATCACTGGTGCAAATTGGTCAGTATGAGCCTCATAGCCCTTGCCTGATCCTTTCAATTATGAAAATTTAAGATAGTAGGTTTAACAATTTAATTTTTCAGATGTTAAAACAAGTATGCAATAAATGAGCTTCCGGAGCTGGTTTCCTGATCTGGGTCCAGCATGAGGAGGCATTCAATTACTAACCGCTAAAACCATTTTGTTATGATAAAACGGAAAGTAGTTTTTTTACTGGCATTGCTTATATCCCTTTCATCCATTGGCCAGGACAGGCTGTTACAAAACTGGCGGCCAAACGATAAAAGAGGGCTGAATGTATTTGAGGATCCTGTTGAGGATACCGTGGCATTTGATGGATTCATGGTCCGTATCGGCGGGGACTTTGCCATGCAGTTTCAGGCCCTTGACCAAACCAACCAGGCAGGTGACCTGGTAGATCTGGGCAGCAATTTCAACCTGCCGGCAGCCAATCTGAACCTGGATGTTCAGCTCATGGATGGTATGCGCATGCATTTACGAACTTACCTTTCATCCCGTCATCACAATGAAGCCTGGATTAAGGGAGGGCACATGCAGATCACCAACCTGAACTTCATTCAGCAGGGGTTGCTGGAAGACCTCATGCAATATCTGACCATAACCGTGGGTCTGGATGAGTTTAATTACGGGGATGCCCGCTTTCGCAGAAGCGACAATGCCCGTACCATCTTTAATCCCTTTGTTGGCAATTTTATCATGGATGCCTTTTCTACGGAAGCCTTCGGGCAGGTTACCTATCAGGGGCCCCAGGGCTTTCTGGCAACAATTGGGGTAACCAACGGCAAGCTCAACCAGAACGTTGTTCTACCGGCAAATGCCGATAACCAGCCATCCTTTTTCGGGAAGCTGGGTTACGACACCGGAATGGACCAGGATTTCCGGATCCGGCTCACCGGATCATGGTACCTTAATTATGGCACCACTACCGGTACCTGGCTTTACGGTGGGGATAGGGCAGGAGCTCGATACTTCTCGGTGCTTCATACCACAGATGGACAGGGTGGAAGCTTTGATGGCAGGTTCAATGCAAGGTTTCAGAAGCTTACTGCAATTCAGATCAACCCCTTTGTGAAATTTGGCGGCCTTGAATTCTTTGGCGTCTTTGAACGGGCAATGGGCGGAGCCGAATTTACCGATCCGGCTGATGAAGAAGGTGCTTTCACCCAGCTTGCCGGGGAACTGCTGTACCGCTTTGGAGAAAACGAGCGGTTTTATGTTGGCGGCAGGTATAACACGGTTTTCGGAAGACTTCGCGAAAGCGCCACCGAAGATCAGGTGATCAACCGCTTCAATATTGGGGGGGGCTGGTTTCTGACCCGAAATGTGATCACCAAGATAGAATATGTTCACCAGGCATATGAAGGTGATGCCTGGGCAGGGCGATTTGCTGGGGCCGAATTCAATGGGATTGTCATTGAAGCCGCAATCAGCTTTTAGCCGCTGAAAGACCTTCCCGGCTTGTGAGGTTTGGATCATAAGTCAGGTTTTTCTGGGTTCCCGTTTCGGGAAGACCCGGGTTATTCATTTAAATCTATAAGTATGAAAACCCTGATATTTTCTTTTCTGTTCTTGTTTTCAGCAATTGGGCCAGGGATTTCAGCTCAGGAAAGGTCCCTGGTATACACCGCTACGGATGATTCCTATGTGGAGATTCGCGGCACATCTACCCTGCATGACTGGCAGATGCGTTCCGAAACCATTGAAAGCAGAGTGGTTTTCAGGGGTGATAACGGGCAGCAACCCGAAAGTTTTGAGTTTGTTGAATTTGAACTCCGGAAAACAACCCTGGAAGCCGATCAGTCAAGGCTGCGGAATATGGCTCTTGATGAAATGGAAGCAGACGAACATCCCCACATTACCTTCCGTTCGTTGCAAGCCGGAAGCCTGGTGGCAAACGGCGACTCCTACACGGTTACTACTACCGGTGAGCTTACAATTGCCGGGGTAACACGCAATGTGAGCGTGGAGGCTGAATGCAACAGCAAGGGTGAATTGCTGGTTTGTTCGGGTAGCGAGCAATTGCTGATGACCGATTTTGATATGGATCCCCCGCGGCTGTTCCTGGGTACACTGCGTACCGATGACCAGGTAACCGTGGAATTTAACATCATCTACCAATACCGGCCTGATCTGGAAGCAGCATCTCGCTGGTAAAATCCCTTTTCTTAGCCCCGGGGCCCGGGATCTTTTCTGATCCTGAGGCCCCGGTTTTCTTTTTCTGGTCATCCTATCTTTCTGGAAATGTTAAAGATTCAATATGAAAAATTCCTTCTGAATGCTTACATTTTCAAAACGATCGTTTAAAAACCCATTTCTGACGATCTTCGCTTCTTTCCTTTATCTTAATCTATTTCAGCAGGCTTTCTCTTCGGGGAGGATGCCTGGATTTTTTTTGTCAGGAAAAAAAACCGGAGTATATTTATCCTGCGCAAAATTTTGATTCAAAAAGGCTTATGGTCAAAATGCCGGTATTAAACAAATAAATACTATGGTTTAAGCCCAGGAAGATACCAATTTTAACTTTGGTCAAACCTAAACCCGCAGCATTAAAGATATGGCATGGCATAACAATACAATTACCGAAAAAAAGAGACCGATCAGCCAGGGGTACATCCGTTGCAAAGGCTGCCAGTCGTTTATCTGGAAGAGTGAATGGATAAGCAACCACCATGTTTGTCCGCTTTGCAACCATCACGGCAGCATTACTTCCTGGGAAAGGATAGGGATGCTTTTCGATGGGGACAGCTTCAGGGAGTTATTTTCAGGCATTGGCCCGGTTGATTCTCTTGGATTCAACGACCTGAAGGGGAGTTATACCGACAGGATCACCGAGAACCGTCAGAAATCGGGCATCAATGAAGCAGTGATCACCGGCCATGGCAGCATTCACGGTATTGGGGCAGTTGTTGCAGTGATGGATTTCAGATTTCTTGGCGGCAGCCTGGGAAGTGGTACTGGCGAAAAGATCCTGCAGGCTGCCAATTATGCCTTTGAAAACAATCTTCCCTACATAGTGTTTTCTGCCTCCGGGGGAGCACGCATGCAGGAAGGGGTGCTTTCGCTGATGCAGATGGCAAAAACCTGTGCAGGGATCGCCCGCCTGAACCGCAAAGATATTCCCTATATCAGTGTGCTTACCAATCCCACTACAGGTGGTGTCACGGCCAGTTATGCCATGATGGGCGATTTGAACATTGCCGAACCCGGCGCATTGATCGGCTTTGCAGGAAGAAGGGTCATCGAACAGACCATCGGCGAGAAACTGCCCGACAACTTCCAGACGGCAGAGTACCTGCTGGAGCATGGATTTGTCGACAGCATTGTGAACCGCAGCCAGATGAAGGATTTCTTGCACGCGGTCCTTAAATATTACAGCCGTTAATCAATCTTAAAAATCATTTTCAGAAATATATGGTACCATCCCATCAAAAGGATCTTCAGGCTCAGCCCTCAGCCTGGGATATCGTAAAGATCAGCCGTCATCCCCGGCGGCCAGTATTGCAGGATTACCTTGAGCATGTATTCACCGGCTTTATTGAGCTTCACGGGGATCGTGCCTTTGGCGATGATCAGGCTATCATTGGGGGTTTTGCCTGCATTGGCAGCCATAAAGTGATGCTCATTGGCCACAATAAGGGCAAGAATACCGAGGAGCAGCTGGCCCGCAACTTCGGAATGGCCAAACCAGAAGGATACCGCAAGGCCCTTCGCCTGATGAAGCTTGCCCAGCGCTTCAACCTGCCCATCGTAACCATTATCGATACCCCGGGTGCATTTCCTGGCCTGGAGGCCGAGGAAAGAGGGCAGGCCGAGTCCATTGCCCGCAACATTACCGAGATGGCCTCCCTGGAAGTTCCCGTGATTGCCGTTGTGATCGGGGAGGGGGGTAGCGGGGGTGCCCTGGGTATTGGAGTGGGCGATCGCATCCTGATGCTCTCCAATGCCATCTACTCGGTGATTTCTCCCGAAGGCTGTGCCTCCATCCTGTGGCGGGATGCCGCTTTTGCCCCCCAGGCTGCTGAAGCCCTTAACCTGACCTCACATGCACTCCTCAGGCACCAGGTGATAGATCAGATCATTGAAGAACCCGGGGAAGGTGCTCATTCCGATTACCTGCAAACAGCCAAATGCCTCAGCAAAGCCCTGCTGCAAAACCTTGATGAACTCTCTGATCTGTCCGTTCAGCAGCTCCTTGAAAAGCGCTTTGAAAAATATGCCGCCATGGGAAAATTCTCAGCTTCTTTTTAAAAAAAATCAAGCAAGCAGCAATGATCTGAACATTGTACACAACCACAAAAACAAAAACATGGAAAGCAAAAAGATATTAAGGATTACCGATACCACATTAAGGGATGGCCATCAGTCGTTGTGGGCCACTCGTATGCGCACCCACGACATCATGGGAATTATCGACACTGTTGACAATGCCGGATACTACTCCCTTGAGGTATGGGGAGGGGCAACCTTTGATGTATGCCTGCGTTTTTTGCGCGAGAACCCATGGGAGCGCCTGCGCATGATCAAGCAGCGGGCCCGCAGGACCCCCCTGCAGATGCTGCTGCGTGGCCAGAACGTGGTGGGCTACAAAAACTATCCCGATGATCTGCTGGATGCTTTCATTGAAACAGCCATCGGCAATGGCATCGACATTTTCAGGATCTTCGATGCCCTGAACGACACCCGTAACCTGGAATCGGCCATTCGCTCGGTGAAAAAGCATGGAGGCCATGCACAGGGTACCCTGTCGTATACCATCAGCCCGGTGCATACCGTTGAGAAATATGTTCAGTATGCCCGCGAACAGGCACAGCTGGGCATCGATTCGCTTTGTATCAAGGACATGGCTGGTTTGCTCTCGCCCATGAGGGCCTCACAGCTGGTGGAGGCCATACTCCGGGAAGTGGATGTGCCCGTGCAGATCCATTGTCATGCCAGCAGTGGTATGTCGGAAACAGCCTACCTGGAAGGGGTAAAGGCCGGGGCCGGTGCCATTGATGCTGCCGTGGCCTCCATGTCGGGCTTCTCATCGCAGCCTGCCGTGGAAACCCTTTATGCCATATTTGAGGAGATGGGCTATGATACCGGCCTTGACCTGGATGCCATCCGCCAGGTGAACCGTTATTTCGAGGAGCTGGCACCCCGCCGTACCAAGCCCCGTGGCTTTGAATCACCCGTAGATGCTGAAATACTGGTTCACCAGATCCCCGGTGGCATGATCTCCAATTTCCGAAGCCAGCTTCAGCAGCAGGACGCCCTCGACAAACTGCCCGAAGTGCTTGAGGAAGTAACCAGGGTGCGCCACGATCTGGGGTATCCTCCTCTTGTTACTCCTACCAGCCAGATCGTAGGAACCCAGGCCGTGATGAATGTTCTGGCAGGTGAGCGCTACAAGATCGTTCCCCAGGAGGTGCGCAACTATCTGAAAGGTATGTATGGCAAATCACCCGCACCCGTTGCCGAAGAATTTATGCGCAAGATCCTGGGGGATGAAAAACCCATTACCCACCGCCCGGCCGATGAACTCAAACCCATGCTCCCTGGAATAGGTCATACCATTTCCCAGCCAGCCTTGCTTCGCGATGAAGAAGATGTGATCTCCTACTGCCTGTTCCCGGAAGTGGCCATGGAGTACTTCAAATGGCGTGCCATTGCCCACGATCAGCGGCCCAAAACACCTGCCGACCTGGAGCTGGAGGAGCTTGCACCTAAATCTTTGACCACAAGTACCCTACAGATCGAGAAAATGTTGCATCCGGAGGATTATGCCGGAATAAAAACCATCATTGAAAACGCTGCCTACCTGCAGCTGAGTGAACTGGTGATCAGTAAAGGTGATTTCAACCTTTCCCTCTCCGGCAATGGAAATACCAACAGCCCTGCCCGCAAGCCCCTGCAGCCTGCCGGCGCGCAGCAGCCTGCTGTTGCCCTGCCAGTTGCCAGCCAGCAGGTACAAAAAGAAGAAGAACTGCCAGCTGCCGAAACCATCGATGCAGTTATGGCTGGAAGCTTCTACGCCACCCCGGGCGAAAATGCCCCGCCTTTTGTTACTTCCGGAACCGTTGTAGAAGCCGGTGATACCATCTGCATACTGGAAGCCATGAAGCTCTTCAACGAGATCAAGGCCCCCTTCAAATGCCGCATTCTGAAAGTGTTGCCAGCTGCCGGCCAGAAGGTTACCAAAGGCCAGCCCCTGATGGAGGTGGAGAAGTTGTAGGAAATGGGTTGTTGGGTTATTGGGTTGTTGGGTTGCGGATTGTTTTAGAGAGGCATATAATTCTGCAGCTATCTTCGCGGAATGAATGCTTAATGGGACAGATTGTTTTGGGAAATAAACTCCTCAAAAATGCTTAACTGCCTGAATGCATTTTTTGCCAAAAGACCTCCCCTTAATTTCATAATATAAAAAAGAACAAGCCCCCGAAGGAGCTTGTTCTTTTTATACAAGCGAAAATCATGGGTCCACAACTGTCAGTACCAGCTGCCAGATCTTCGGATCATTATCCTTTATCAGCATGACGCAGGCGTACTGTCCGGGCAGGGGCAGGAAGCTGCCATGGGCCATGGCTGCTTTCTTCATAGCGATTGCTTCATCTGAAGGTACTCCCCCACCGGCGCTAACACCTTTAGGGTCTTGATTCTTAATTCTTAATTCTTAATTCTTAATTCTTAATTCTTAATTCTTAATTCTTAATTACTTCTGGTACATCACCTTTCCGGTCTGCACCTGGGTTCCCTGTACAAGGCGGTAGAGGATCATACCGGTGTTGATCATCCGGGGCACGAACTCCACCTGGTACAGCTGACCGGCCTGTGCCTGCCCGTCGTAGAGGGTCTGTATCAGCGCCCCGCGGATGTCGTAGAGTGAGAGCACCACCCGTCCGTCTTCTGCCGGGGTGAAGCGGAAGTTTAGCTTCCCGCCGAAGGGCTGTGGATAGGCGCTGAGGGTCGTCAGGCTTGCAGCATCCTGGGGCTGGGCCTCCCCTGCCATGGCATCCAGCACACCCAGCCCGGCATCAGTTCCCCCCTTGTGGATCACCAGGTTGCCCCCTGCAAGGGTGATGGGATGGGTCTGGCCTGTTTCCCAGTGTGAGGAGTAAACCAGGGTTTTTGCATTCCACAGGGTGAAGCCTGCCATGTCGTAGTGGCCGGGTTCGCCCCGGTCGACGACTATGGCCTGCAGCAGGATGTTTGGACGGGATGTCTCCTCTGAGATCAGCACTCCCAGGGCCGAGAACTGGGCAGCCCTGGCCCCCGGATCCTGTTCGTAGCTGGTGTTGATGCCCAGCGAAAGGGGCTGAGTGCTTTTGAACTGGTATTCGGTGCCCTGATGATCGCGAAACACCAGGTTCACGTTCCCTTTCACCTCGGTTTTGTTGCGGTTCTGGTGATACCTGAAGTTGAAGCCGAAGTTCACATGGCTCCCAGGAGCCGAAGGGTGCCTGCCCGATGATTTTTCGGGGATGATAAACCCGCCTCCTGCTATATGGTCGCCCGTGGGCTGGTAAATCACCGTGATGGGAAAGCAGGCGCTGGGGATATTGCCGGGCATGCTCACCAGCTGGAATTTGTTGGCCCCTCCCGGGCAGCGGCTCACGCTGCTCTTCCACTCCAGGGTTCCTTCACTGCGGGCGAGCAGCTCAAAGACAAGGATGAACGATTCATCGGGGCCCAGGCGGTGTGCCTTGCCCGAAGCCGCCTTGAAGGTGATGCGGCTGGCATCATCGGTGTTGATGCGCCTCCAGGTCTTTCCACCGGGTATGGTGCGGTAGGAGATGTTGCTGATGTCGGCCATGCTGACACCCTCGGGCAGGAGGAACTCCACCACCCGCATGGACAGGGAGCCCTGACTGCCACCGCAGCCCCCCTCATGGTCGTCGCCGCAGCCCCCCTCATGGTCGTCGCCGCAACCGCCGTCGTCGCCACAGCCTCCATCTTTTCCGCCACCACTGCAGCCTCCTTCGCTGTGGTCCTCGCCACAGCCCCCGCCTGATCCGCCACCACTGCAGCCTCCTTCGCTGTGATCGTCGCCGCAGCCCCCGCCTGATCCGCCACCACTGCAGCCCCCTTCGCTGTGATCATCCCCGCAGCCTCCTTCTTTTCCACCGCAGCCACCATCGTCGTGATCATCCCCGCAGCCTTCCCCACGAACAGTCACATTGGTCAGGATCAGGCTTATGAGAAGGGGTCGCGGACTAATAGCCGATACCACCGGACTGACTGCCGAGGTATAGTCGTTTCTTTTTGCCGAAAGCAGGCTTAATGTTTCTCCTTCCGGGGGAAAAACCTGAGCTTTTAAAGGGCCGCCCACCCCGGCCATCAGCAGCAGTAGCAGAATCATGGGTAATTGTCGTTTCATGTTGTTCCTGTTTTTGTGGTTTGATTAGGTTAATTTGGCTGTTGGTCATTAAATTATTATATTTAAACACATATTTCAGTAAAAATAAATAATAATGGAATATGTTTTTATACGTGATTTTTCCAAACTTTTATTGGTGGAAAGCATTAGGGAAACCTCAACAAATATGGAGAGCAGGCCAGGGAAAGTAGTGGTCAGTGATCAGTGAGGGGTTGGAAAGATCTCCGCTTATGAACACGGATAAGGGGTATCCACCCCATCTACCCCATATTCTCCTCCTTCTTTATGGCCTTTTCCTTTGGTAAAAAAACTAATGGTATGAGCAATCGTCTCTTTTAATTAACAAAACAAAGGCCCCCGAAGGGGCCGATGTATTTCTGGAATGCAGTAGTGGGAATCAGGGATCTACCATGGTCAGCAGTAACTGATACTCGGTGGGATCATTTGACTTGATCAAAAGCACTGCAGCATATTGACCCGGCAAAGGCAGAAAATCTTCATGCGCTCCTGATTTTACCTTCATGTCAATTGCTAGAGCTGAAGGAGTGCCTCCCCCTGACCCTACCGGAATGGTATTAGGATCTAAACCCATGATCAGCCAGATAGCATGCTGCAAATCTCTGGCCTGAACTTCTGAAATGGTATAGGCTTCTGTAACAAACATCTCGGTCAGCGGAGGATAACCAAAATCCTTCAGATTGCTGAACAGCCAGTTGACACGGGCAAGTTGCTGCAGGGTAGCAGGAGTTCCGGTTGGCCACACAGTTCCATATTGCGTTGTTTTCCTTAAGGAGCTGTAGACCCAGAAATCCCAGGTTCCGTTGGAAATCGTCTCCTTCGAACCGCACCAGCTGCGGTAGATTCCGCTAGCAGCCTTAGGGAAATCGTATTTGGTACCTGCAGGAGTCAGACTGTTTATATAAAATTTGTGATATCCCCCACCTATTGAATAAGGGGTGTAAGCAATGGTGGCTTTTGCCTTTTCAGGTAAGGCCTGCCAGGGTGCAAACTCAATATCTGCAGGGGTGTAGTTGCAGGTTCCCACAACAAAATCGTAAACCCCGTCCTTTTTGAGGTCCTCAATCACTATGCCTTCCATTGTTTTCAGCACTCCGTCATCCATTGACTGATAAGTATCCATTTTTACCCAGCCAAAACCATTTCCCAGATTCAAGTAAACATATAGTTCGAAGAAGAATATTTCTCCGGGGATATGTAACCTGTCGGGATAAGGAACGCAGAGGGGTTTGTTGGTGAAGTATGTAACAACTCCTCCTTCCACTTTAACGTTTGAGAAGGGTGAGCCGGGTACCTCTATGATTTCGGTTCCCGTTTTTCTTTTCACCACGATCTTCATAATGGCGGGCATGTCGAGCTGCAGCGGATGACCTGGCATTCCATCATACCATGATCCCTTATAGATTTCGGGATTTTTGATGCAGATATCTCCAAAGAAGCAGAAGTTGCGCACAACGATCTCTCCAACATTAAACCAGAAAAAGCCAAATTCCTTAAAGTATTCGGGTATGTAACATAGCACCTCTATAGGAATCTCGACTTTTTTGAAGGCATGTACTGTAATTTCAAAGGGAACTGTTATGGTAACATAGGGTGCAAACTTGGATTCAAATTCTGGTACGGCCATGATCACCTTCCCACCCATCTCGTCCAGAAGAACAAATTTGGTAATGGTATATGGCGAATCCTTCACCGGAAGCTTGAAGGCCTGGGTGTAAAGCTTGCCATCCAGGTAGAAAACCTTCGGGAAATAGCTCACACCGTCGATTACAATTTCCGCAATGGTGGGTTCAAGCAAGTTGCCATCCTTATCAACCTGGCATTTAAAATCGTATGGCGCAGGGGATCCGTCTCTCTGATTCACGGGAAAGATCTGGCTGATGTCAAATACAACATCCTGCAGTTGTTCGGGTTCTTCTTTCTGGCAGCTGAAAATGGAAACCACCAGAAGCATGGCTAATAAAATTCGAATGTTTTTCATGTGAATTGTGGTTTTTTTTTAAAAGGACTCAGTTTAAAAAAAATTGGAATGTTGGCAAACAGAGAAGCAAAACAACTGTTAACAGAAAACAACTTTCCCGGGGGACAAGGGTGAATCCTTTCCCTAGTTAAGTACCCGCCAGCAGCATCAATCTATGCCAGGGGCGAAAATTACCCCTTCAATGCTGATAGCAGCATCCTGGCCTCAACAAATAAACATTGAAAGCGGCGATATCCGGCCTTTAAGGATGAGAAATGGCAAAAAATACCCAGAAGGGAATGGGAGGTACAAAGTGGCTTGAAAAGTGGGTTGTTTTTTTTAGGTCATGATCCGGCAGTTTTGGTGCTTAATTTTTTTGAAAACCAAACAAGTATAATTGCCAACAAAACCATTAAAATCTTGGACTAAATTAAGTATAAATAAGACGTAATCAAACCCGTTTTTTCTTGATTTTTTTCTAGGTATTAACCCTAGCTCTTTTGTAAGTGATCCAGGTAGCAATTAAATCAGTAGGAAATGAATTGCTGACATGCATCTTTACCTCACAAACAGTGAAAGAATTTCCGCTGATGAACACGGATAAGAAGATGGATGAACCCTGATAGTGTTTTAATTTGAGAAAATTGTTCTAAAAAATTCGTGGAATTTGTGGAAGTCTTAGTTCCGGACACAATGTCGCCTGTGTTTCAGAGATGTTTCACAGCGGATTCTTCATTTGCCCTTTTTCCTTAATTCTTAATTCTTAAATTCTTAATTCTTAATTAAAAAAAAGCGGGCCCCCTCCGGAAGCCCGCCCTTTAACTGTTTAATTCTTAATTCTTAATTCTTAATTCACTTCTGATACATCACCCTTCCCGTCTGCACCTCATTGCCCTGTATCAGGCGGTAGATGATCATACCCGTCTGTATCATCTGGGGAACGAATTCCACCTCGTAGATCTGGCCGCCCTGTGCATGCTGGTCATACAGGGTCTGTATCAGCGCCCCGCGGATGTCGTAGAGCGAGAGCACCACCCTACCGTCTTCTGCCGGTGTGAAGCGGAAGTTCAGACGCTCGCGGAAGGGGTTGGGGTAGACTGTATGGCTAAGGGCTGCCATAGAACCATCAAATACCGGGTCATTGGCATCGGCTACCAGCTCAATTACTGCATCGGTAGATGTACCCCCACCATGGATCACCAGGTTGCCACCACCCAGCTTCTGCCAGTCGGTTTTGCCTTCCTGTTCATTCCAGTTGCTGGAATATACCAGGGTATTGCCATTCCAGATGGTAAAGCCGATCCAGTCTTCCGAACCGGGTTCACCCATGTCTTTCATGATACCCTGCAGGGTCAGTCCGCTTAGCTCGGTGCCATTATCTCCTCTGAGGGTGCCAGCGGCTGCAAACTGGGCGATCTTGGCATAAACGGGCGTCTTCTTGTTCTTCAATACCACTTCGCCAATTTGGATATCTGTCGTATTAATACCCAAAGCAAGGGCCTGTGTTGACTTAAACTGGTAGGTTACCCCGTCTGTTCCACGGAACACCAAGTTCACTTCACCCTTCAGCTCGGTTTTCTTGCCGTTCTGCTGGTACTTGAAGTTCAATCCGAAGTTCACCTGGCTGCCATCATCTGCAGTAATATATCCGCCTCCTGTTACATGATCACCTTCAGGGTCGTAGACCACGATGGAAATGGTTAATGGATCGGAAGTGTAATTACCCTTAGCCTGTAAGGTCAAGGTGTAAACTTCATCGGCTGCAGGAAGTGTATGTTTTTTGCTTACAAAGGCTGTGTTGCCATCAACATCTGCCGCAGCCGGACTAAGTGGTCCCACTTCGGTTTCGCCGAATTTTAAGGAAATGCTGGCTGCAGTCAGGTCAGCTACTTCTGATTCCACCATGCGAACAATAAGATCCAGAGTGGCAAAAGAATTGCCATCAGCATCCTTGTTGGTAGCAGCAATCAGACGTGTGCCGAGGTAGGTGAGGGAGAGGGTTTTGGCGGTGATGTCTGCAGTTGTAGTGTTTACACCAGTTAAGCTGTAATTTCCTGCATCTGCGCCTGAAAGGCTAGCCCCGGTCAGGGTAACAGTTTTTCCTGTACCGACATTGGCATTGTCGAAAGTGGCTGTTCCACCTGTAAGTGTAACATTATCACCCTCAATAGCTTCTGTTAGGAAGCGGGTGAGAACGGCAGCGCTGGTATTTCCGTCATAGACTTTGTTATCAGCAGTGAAATTACCGGTGATACCTAAAGGATTAATATTGGCCGTGGCAGTGGGTGCATTTTCAAGTGAGAGCGTGTAGTTGCTAGCCTTGGCACCAATTAGTTCAGCACTCTTGATGCTAACTTCGATATCCTCTGCTACGTTTTTATCTTCAAACTCAAGCACAATATTACCAAGAGCTACATCATCTTCGCCCACGATTCCAGCCAGTGTAAGGTTGTTATCTTCCATGTAGGCATCTAGCTCGCCGTCATAAGTCTTGTCCTGGGCCGTGAAGGTTCCTGTAATGGTCAGTTGCTTTTTGAAAATCTCGGCCAGTGCAGTGGGTGCATTAGCAAGCGAAAGCGTGTAGTTGCCAGCCTGGGTACCGCTTAATGCAGCACTCTTGATGCTAACTTCGATATCCTCTGCTGCATTTTCATCAGCAAATTCAAGCACGATATCATCAGGATCTAGAGCTACATCATCTTCGCCTACGATTCCAGCCAGTGTAAGGTTGTTATCTTCCATGTAGGCATCTAGCTCGCCGTCATAAGTCTTGTCCTGGGCCGTGAAGGTTCCTGTAATGGTCAGTTGCTTTTTGAAAATCTCGGCCAGTGCAGTGGGTGCATTAGCAAGCGAAAGCGTGTAGTTGCCAGCCTGGGTACCGCTTAATGCAGCACTCTTGATGCTAACTTCGATATCCTCTGCTGCATTTTCATCAGCAAA